>OGSS01000616.1_pt1 | contig 34001 bp, 33 predicted proteins | sample 1553591 | NCBI WGS metagenome assembly OGSS01 (sample SAMEA2580061, study PRJEB22360) | human gut metagenome | biome: human gut; feature: human-associated habitat; material: faeces | place: Denmark | collected 2008/2010
CAGAGCAATGTGAAAATTGCTCATAGAAAATACATTGGTTAAGGTGGTAGGAATGGAAAAAGGATATAAGATATTAGGTAATTACATTCGACTTGTGGACGAGCGTAATAAGAATTTAGCCGTAACAAAGTTGCTTGGCGTAAGTATAAGTAAAAAATTTATTCCTTCAATCGCAAATATTGTAGGAACTGATTTATCGAATTATAAGATAGTCAGAACGGGACAGTTTGCATACGGACCCGTTACTTCACGAAATGGGGAGAAAATTTCTATTGCTTATTTAGATGAAGAAGATTGTATCATTTCAAGCTCTTATACAGTTTTTGAAGTTGAAAATAAAGAGGAACTTGACCCTGAATATCTTATGCTTTGGTTCAGCCGACCAGAATTTGACCGTTATGCAAGGTATAAGTCACACGGAAGCGTAAGAGAGATTTTCGATTGGAATGAGCTTTGTATGGTGGAACTTCCAGTACCGGATATTGAAAAGCAGAGAAAAATAGTGAAAGCCTACAAGACGATAACCGATAGAATAGATTTGAAACAGAAGATAAATGATAATTTAGACGATACTGCTCAAACATTGTATCAAAAATATTTTGAGTCCAACTCAGATAAATCTTCTTGGAAACAAGGCACTGTTGGCGATGTGTTGCAACTACAAAGGGGGCATGATTTACCTCGAACTGAAATGACAGGTGGTAAATATCCCGTTGCAGGTTCAACCGGAACAATTGGGTATCATGATGAGTTTACTGCTGAAGCGCCTGTTATTGTAATGGGACGAAGCGGCAATATTGGCAACCCAAGATTGTACCTTTGCAACTGTTGGACACATAACACATCGCTCTATGTAAAACAAATTTATGAAGCAGAACCGTTGTGGGTATTTTATTTGCTCAAAAATCTAAATTATGATGGCTTTGTTGGTGGTAGTGCAGTTCCCACACTAAATCGAAACGATGTTCATGCTTATGGAATAGCAATTCCACCACTTGAATTACAGAAATTTTTCTCCCAAAAGGTTATGAGCCTTATTTATTGCAAAGAAGAAAATCTTTCTGAAATAGAAAAACTGCAAGAATTGCAGAAAATAATTCTTACAACAATGTCAAGCCGCTAAATTATCATTTACTGCAAGGAGTGTGAAAAATGGATAAAGAAAAGTTAATCAAACTTGCAGAGGACTTATATCAAAGTGCATTTGACGCTAATGCGTATTATGCAATTATGATGCAGTATAGAGAAATGAGCAAGAAGTATAACGATGAAATGAATTTTTCTCCTGCCTTTTATCAAGTAGTATATGGGGCGTTGCAAAAGGCTTGTTTTATGGAAATTGCAAAATTGTATGATAAAACAAAAGACGTTGTTTCAGTTGGTTTGCTCTTAAAGTATTGCAGAGATAATTTGGACTTATTTCCAGAATATAGAGATATAGTAACAATTAAGGAAGATGGTAGAGAATATTCTTTCCAAGTTCCATATCAGCATCATTTGAAACCAACGGAAGAATGTTTCTATGAAAATGAAGTGAAAAGCCAAAGAGAAATTCTAAAATTGTTTGATACACCTGATTTTGAAAAAGTACCAGTACGGGTTAATCTGACATTTTCAGAGTTTTTAGAATTATATCAAAAGCGTTTTTGCTCTCTTAGTAAGAAACAAGAGAATATTCGTGTTCAAAGAAATAAAATATATGCTCATAATGACGAGAAACATATTTTAGCGGAAGAAAACGTATGGGATAAAAATCCGGTTACATATCCTGATATTCAGGAGTTGATAGATTTTGCTCTTGATTGCACGAGGCTAATACTTGGGGCATTGACTGGAGTAAGTCGTGCAGTAAGTTATGGAAATATAGATGATATGGAAGGAACTCTAATGCTTGCCAAATTGGGACTGAAATATCAGGATTATGAAATGGAACAGCGACATAAGCAAATAGTGAAAGAGATATATGCTGATAAAAGGAGTGAACGCAATGGCAAATTTTAATGAACACGCATTGGAAATGTCAATAATGGAGTTGTTCAAAGACGAGGGGTACACCTATGTCAGTGGCGACCAGATACACAGAGAAAGGACAGAGGTTCTGCTTACGGACGACCTGAAGCAATACCTTTATAATCGCTATGCGAAAGACGGTATCACACCGAGTGAGGTGGATAGTGTCATTCTAATGCTGCGTAATATTTCCGGTACGATTTATGAAGCAAACAAAGCTGTATTTAAGTTGCTCTGCGATGGATTTATTCTTAATCGTGAGGATAGAACGCAGAAAGACCTCTATATTGAACTTATTGATTTCGACACTCCCGAAAACAATATTTTCAAAGTGGTTAATCAGTTTGAAATTGAAGGCGTAAATAATCAGTTGCGTATTCCTGATGGCATTGTGTTCGTAAATGGTATTCCTGTTGTTGTTCTTGAATTTAAGAGTGCGGTACAAGAGAATACGACCATAATGGACGCATATAAGCAGCTTACAATCCGTTACCGTAGAGATATTCCGGAGATTTTCAAATATAATGCGTTTGTTGTTATCAGTGACGGAGCAAATAATAAATATGGTTCTTTCTTCAGCCCGTATGATTTCTTCTATGCGTGGAGAAAGATAAACTCAGACGATAAAGAACTGGACGGTATCAATTCTCTTGTAACGATGATAAAAGGACTTTTCCGAAAAGACCGTTTGCTTGAAGTTATCAAAGATTTTATTTATTTTCCGGATAACTCAGATAAGGATTTGAAGATAGTGTGTCGTTATCCACAGTTCTTTGCGGCAAATAAATTGTATGAGAATATCAAGGCTCATCTTCGCCCCGAAGGAGATGGTAAAGGTGGTACATACTTTGGAGCGACAGGCTGCGGCAAGAGTTATACAATGCTTTTTCTTACCCGTATGCTGATGAAAAGCAAATACTTTTCTTCTCCGACTATTCTTATTATTACGGACAGAACAGACCTTGACGACCAGCTTTCCAAACAGTTTGTAGGTTCAAAGAAATATATCGGGGATGAAACTGTTGTAAGTATTGAGTCCCGTGAGAAACTTCGTGAGGAGCTTCAAGGACGAGAGAGTGGCGGTGTTTATCTGACTACCATTCAGAAATTCACAGAGGATTTGCAGCTTCTTACAGACAGAACGAACGTTATTTGTATTTCTGATGAAGCACACAGAAGCCAAATCAATCTCGACCAAAAGGTTAAGATTACAGAGTCAGGTGTTCAGAAAACCTATGGCTTTGCCAAGTATTTGCACGACTCTTTACCAAATGCAACTTATGTTGGATTTACCGGAACTCCGGTTGATGGAACAATCGAAGTCTTTGGTGGTGTTGTAGACGCATATACAATGACGGAAGCTGTTAAGGACGGTATTACAGTTAATCTTGTTTACGATGGTCGTGCAGCTAAGGTTATGCTTAATCAGGACAAGGTAAGACAGATTGAAGAATATTATGCACAGTGTGAGCTTGAGGGAGCAAATGAACATCAAGTAGAAGAAAGTCAGAAAGCAGTTGCCAAAATGGAAGTTATTATTGGCGACCCTGATAGACTTCGTGCTGTTGCAGAGGACTTTATCAAGCATTATGAAACCCGTGTGGCAGAAGGTGCAACCGTAGCAGGCAAAGCAATGTTTGTATGTTCCAACCGAAATATAGCATACGATTTCTATAAGATAGTAAAGGAACTCAGACCGAAATGGACAGAAAGGAAGATTTGTGATGATGGTGTTGTTCTGAGTGAGAAAGATAAAAAAGAGTTGAAGCCAATGGAAAAAATCAAGTTGGTTATGACTCGTAATAAAGATGATGAAAAAGACCTATTTGATATGCTTGGCACAAAAGAGGATAGGAAAGAATTTGACCGTCAGTTCAAAAATCCGAAATCAAACTTTAAGATTGCCATTGTTGTAGATATGTGGCTGACTGGTTTTGATGTGCCGGAGCTTGATACGATTTACATTGATAAGCCTATTCAGCAGCATACCCTTATTCAGACGATTTCTCGTGTAAATCGTGTATGCGAGGGCAAAGATAAAGGTTTAATTGTTGACTACATAGGTATTAAGAAAAATATGAACACTGCCCTCAAGAAATATACGAATTTTGAGAGCGAAGAATTTGAAGGTGTGGAGCAGTCTATCACGATTGTAAAAGACCAGTTAGAAGTTCTTGGTCAGATGTTCCACAACTTTAACAGTAGTGATTTCTTCAACGGTTCTCCTACTGAACAGCTTGCCTGCCTGAATCGTGCAGTTGAGTATGTGCAGTTGTCTGAAGAACTGGAAAGAAGATTTATGGCAGCAGTCAAGAGAATGAAGCAGGCATTTAATCTTTGTAGTTCAAGTGAGAAATTCTCTGATGAAGATAAGGATTATATCCATTTTTATTGTGCTGTCCGTTCTATCCTTTTCAAGTTGACAAAAGGCGATGCACCGGATATTGAGCAGATGAACGCTCGTGTCCGCAAAATGCTTGAGGGTGCAATTCAGTCTGATGGCATTGAGGAATTATTTGAAACCGGAAAGCATATATCGGTGGACATTTTCAGCGATGAGTATATGGATAAGATAAATGCTATTCAGTTGCCGAATACGAAAATCAAGATACTTCAAAGACTTCTTTCTCAGGCGATTGACGAGTTTAAGAAAGTCAATAAGATTATGGGTGTGGAATTTGCAGACAGACTCAAGAAAGTTGTTGATGAGTATAATAACCGTCGTCGTGATGAAGCGTATGCCAACGAAGTCCTTGATGATGTTGCGGAGCAGCTTGCACAGTTGTTGTCTGAACTGAAAACAGAAAAGAACTCCTTCAAGAATATGGGTATAGATTATGAAGAAAAAGCTTTCTATGATATTTTGAAAGCAGTTTCCAAGAAGTTTGAGTTTGAATATCCGGACGATAAAATGATTGAACTATCCAAGAGGATAAAGTTGATTGTTGATGATAAGTCACGCTATACCGATTGGTCTGCCCGTGATGATATTAAGGCAAACTTGCAAGTGGATTTGATATTGCTGCTTGATGAGTTCGGCTATCCGCCAGTAACCATTGATGATGTTTACAAGGAAGTTCTTGAGCAGGCAGAGAATTTCAAGAAGTATGCACAGTAAATGAGAGGTGTAAATGTAAATATGTTTTATGACGATTTAAATACAGAAGAACAAGTATCATACCTTATTAAACCAATCCTTCAAGTCCTTCAGGAAGCAGGTGGACAGTTAGAGCGTTCTGAAATTAGAGACAGAATTAGTGAGTTAGATGAGCATATTGCTGAATTTGAACAGAAACTATATACATCTAATAAAACAGGAAATCAGTACAAAAAATTTGATTTTAAGTTTAATTTTGCTATTAAAGAGCTTAGTTATGTCGGACTCATATCTTATGTGAAATTCAATCCAAAGATTACACTTACTCAAGATGGAGCAAATGTAGATTTAACAGATTTTGATGTTAAGACAGAAGTAAGGGATAAGGCTCGAAGCTATTGGGAGGAACATTCGACTAAGAACAAATCGAAAAACAAGCCAGTAGAAACACTGGAGGTTGAAGACGAGGAGAATGAATCCACAGATGACGAATTGTTAGATGATTTCAAGGTAAAACTTCAGAGTGCAATCGCTAATATGTCTCCAGCAAAGTTTGAACAATTTTCACGAGCACTTCTTACAAAGATGGGAGTGGAGTTTACCAACAAAGGCGTTCAGGTGTCAAATGATGGTGGCATTGATGGTTATGGATATCACGTAGATGCCGATGATTTTAGAACAACCAGAGTGGTTATTCAGTGTAAAAGATTTAATTCAAATCCAGTGAGTGAGCCGGATATCAATCAATTTCTTGGGGCGATGAACAAATATCAAGCCGATTATGGAGTATTTATTACTAATAGCCGATTTACCAATAAGGCAAGAGAGGCTGCGAGAGAAGGTACGCCGATAACACTGATTGACGGAAATGATTTAATCAGACTGGTTATTAAATATGAATTGTATATAACACCAGTCACAACATATGTATTGGATGGTTTTTATACCGAGGATTGACACTAACGATAGCATAATTTACTCAAAGGATTTTTAAAAGGGGGCATAGAATGATGGCAAAGCAAAAGACCTATATCGCAATCGACCTTAAATCATTCTATGCTTCTGTGGAGTGTAAAGAACGAAATCGTGACCCATTGACAACAAATCTTGTGGTTGCAGATAAGAGCAGGACAGAGAAAACCATCTGCCTTGCGGTATCTCCGTCATTAAAAAGTTATGGGATACCCGGCAGACCACGCTTGTTTGAAGTCGTGCAAAAGGTAAAAGAAGCTAATAATACCCGAAGGTGGAAAGCACTAAATCGTACATTTACTGGTTCGTCTGATGACAGTACAGAATTAAATGCGAATCCGGCATTGGAGATTGATTATATCGTTGCACCACCTCGTATGGCATACTATCTGGAATATAGTACCAAGATTTACAGTGTTTACTTGAAATACATTGCTCCGGAAGATATTTTCCCGTACTCGATTGATGAAGTATTCATAGATGCAACCAATTATCTGAATACCTATCAGATGACTGCAAGGGAACTTGCCATGACGATGATACAGGATGTTTTGAAAACAACAGGAATTACGGCAACAGCCGGAATCGGCACGAATATGTACTTGTGTAAGATTGCAATGGATATCGTGGCAAAGCATATTGAGCCGGACAAGGACGGTGTGCGAATTGCCGAATTGGATGAAATGTCTTACCGCAGAAAGCTATGGAATCATAGACCGCTTACAGATTTCTGGAGAGTTGGTAAAGGCTATGCAAAGAAACTGGAAGAACATGGACTTTTTACTATGGGAGATATTGCAAGGTGTTCCATCGGAAAGTCGAATGAACTGTATAACGAAGAACTGCTCTACAAGCTGTTTGGAATCAATGCGGAATTGCTAATTGACCATGCTTGGGGATATGAACCTTGTACGATGGAGCAGGTCAAAGCCTATAAGCCGGAAACCAATAGTGTATGTTCAGGACAGGTACTTCACTGCCCGTATGATTACGAAAAGGCAAAGTTGATTGTAAAAGAAATGACCGACCAAATGGTGCTTGATTTGGTGGATAAAGGACTTGTAACTGACCAGCTTGTGTTGACAATCGGCTATGATATTGAGAATTTAAGTAATCCGAGCCTAAAATATCAATACAAAGGCGAGGTTACGATTGACCGATATGGACGCAAAGTTCCAAAGCACGCACACGGAACAGCGAATCTTGAGAAAAAGACTTCCTCTACTCGATTGATTACCAACGCCGTGATGGACTTGTATGACAGGATAGTTGACGAGCATTTGCTTGTACGCAGAATAACAATCACAGCGAATAAACTTGTTGATGAAAAATCCGTCAAGCAGGAAGATGAATACCAGCAACTCGACCTCTTTACCGATTACGAAGCACAGAGGAAGAAGCAGGCGGAGGAAGAAGAAAAATTAGAACGGGAAAGGCGTATGCAAGAAGCAATGCTGAGTATCAAAAAGAAGTTTGGCAAGAATGCTGTGTTGAAGGGAATGAACCTTGAAGAAGGTGCAACCGCCAAAGACCGAAACGAGCAAATCGGCGGTCATAAGGCTTAAATAAACTGAAATTTGAGGAATAAAATATGGGCATATTAGAAATAGTTTTTAATTCAAGAAAATTTGATTTGAATGATGATGTTCTGATGGGATTTGATAATTACTTTGATAAAAAAAGTAAGGATTATAATAGTTTTTGTTTAGACGAAGAAGATATTAATCCTTTACAAAACTTTGTAGCACAGATTAAGTCTGCTGACTCAGATAGTGTAATTTATGTATCTACTTATGGCTATGAAATCACAAATAGTAAAGGAGAAAAATCAACATACGCCGATGCTCTTTGGATTGACACAGTTTTACCTATTTCCCAAATAGAGAGATATATTGAAAAAAGTGGTGTTGCTGAACCAAGTAATATTTCTTTTGTTGGAGATAGTGATGAATGTGGAAACTATAAAGTATGGATTATAGCTCAGGAAGAGAATAATCCTCATATTATAGAGCTGACTGACCGCAAGAAGATAGACCATATGATAATATTATATTGGGATTGATAAGTTATAAAATTCAAGTTTGAAAGGAGTGTTAAATATGAAATTCCCATTTTATGATGCACCAAATACAGCTACAATAACCTGTTGCCACATATTAGAGAATGGAGAACCTATTCTGTATGTATCACATGATGAAGATGATGGAATGTGGCAATTTCTATGTGGAAAAGCACATGAAACAGACGAAGCAAAGTTAGTATCCTTAAAATCAGTATTCGACTTAGATAATTCTGTTGGTATTCTAAAGGATATGCCTTGCGGTTACTATGCTGAAAGAAAAGCTCAAGATGATGAATGGAGTGTTAGAAAACGGTAACTATCAGCTCGGTCAATTCAAGTTTGGAGAATTGAGAAAATCGGCATTTTGGAAGATAAAAATGAGAAGGAAAATAATAAAAATGTTTAAAGGATTTGACTTTACGGATTTTTGGACTGAAGATGAGGTTCATGATTGGGATGACTATATGGAATCAACACCATCAGATGAGCTTATTGCTGAACTTGAGGAAGAATTAGGATATAAACTGCCCGAATCTTATATATGGTTAATGAAGCAACATAATGGCGGTGAACCAAGAAATACTGCATTTCCAACAAAGAAACCTACCAGCTGGGCTGATGATCATATTGCTATTCAGGGAATTTATGGTATCGGTAGAGAAAAAGATTGCACTATTTGTGGTAATCTTGGAACAAAATTCATGGAAGAAGAATGGGGGTATCCAGATATAGGTGTTGCTATTTGCGATTGCCCATCAGCTGGACATGAGATGATTTTCCTAGATTACAGAGAGTGTGGACCACAGGGCGAACCTAAGGTTTCGTATGTTGACCAAGAAATGGATTATCAAATTATTGTTCTGGCGGATAATTTTGAGGATTTTATCAAAGGGTTAATATCTGAAGATGGTTATTGGGATGATGAAGACTAATTAGCAAACATGAGTTTGCAGGAGGCTTATGATTATGAACAATATTGAAAAGTGGATAGACAGCATATTTGAAAATACAATTCCAAATGAAGTAGTCGGCATAGCATTCAATCTGTATGAAGATGAAACCAATCAGTGGTCTATCGAAATGATAGGAAGCGCCAGCTTCGATGTTGAAGATCCTGATTGGGCTTGTGATGAAGTATTTGACACAAGGGACAATACGCTATCATGGGTACAGGACACAACATGGGAAGATGTTTTGCAAGAAGCGATAGGAAAAATTCAAAAATATATTGAAGTTGGAAAATACGCCGAACAAATGAGGACTTACTCAGGTGTTGGCGTTGGTTTTGTGGATGGAGATATTACTATTGTTTATCAGAAGATTTAGCTATTCCCATTTACCGAGTAGGCAAGGAGGGAGCGCATGGAACTATCTATACAAGAGCGATTGAAAGACCTGCGTGTGGAGCGTGGGCTGACGCTGGAGCAGCTTGAAGAACAAATAAATCTCTCCAAGTCTGCGCTGGGCAGCTATGAAGCAAAAGACTTCAAGGACATCAGCCACTATGCAATTATTAAGCAGGCAAAGTTTTACGGCGTGACCGCTGATTATCTGCTGGGGCTATCCCAAACAAGAAATCACCCAAACGCTGATCTTGCAGACCTGCATTTGAGTGATGATATGATTGAATTATTGAAAAGTGGGCTAGTGGATAATTCCCTCTTGTGTGAACTGGCAGTACACCCGGATTTTCCCCGGCTGATGGCTGACCTTGAAATCTATGTGAACGGTATAGCAGGCAAACAGGTACAGAGTGCAAACGCCATAGTGGACGCTGTAAGCGCAACCATTATGAAGCAGCACAATCCCGGCTTGTCTGACCCGCAGTTAAGACAGCTTATCGCCGCCCATATTGATGATGACAGCTTTTGCCGCTATGTGATACAGCAGGACATAAACAAGATAGCTCTTGACCTGCGGGAAACACATAAGGACGATTTTTTCAGCGTCCCGGAGGACAACCCGCTGAAAGGATTGTTGCAAGCCGCAGAGGAAGTCGATGACAAGGGCAGCGATATGGAGCAAGTGTCTATGGCGTTTATCTGCAAGCGGCTCCGGCTGAATTATGGCAAGCTGAACGGAGAGGACAAGGCGGCGCTGAAACGGCTTGCGGGAAAGTCGGACTTACTGAAAAATCCAAACCCACAGCGGAGGAGGAAATGAGAGAACGATAAAACGGAATTTTAGAGAGGAGAAGTTGCGTATGAACCATGATATAAACTTAAGGCAATACCGCACAGAAAAGAGTGCCAGATACCGCCAAGTGTGATATAATAAAGCCATGGATAAACAAATGACGATTTCCGCATTCAGTGACGAACTGGCACAGGTGCGGACGAAGAAAAAAGAATTTCTCAGTCAGATTGAACGGATCGTCCCGTGGAAGGAATGGCTTGCCATGATTCAGCCGTGCTATTACAAAGGAGAGCGCGGCAACAAACCCTATCCGCTGGAGATCATGCTCCGACTGTATCTGCTGCAAAACCTCTATGATCTGAGTGACGAGGCAACAGTGGCAGAGGCAATCGACAGCCGCACATTTTCGGAGTTCTGCGGCGTGGATTCCAGCAATCAGGTTCCGGACGGGGATACTCTCGGCCGATTCCGGAATCTGCTGATCCGGAACGGACTGCAGACGAAGCTGTTTGCTCAGGTGGTAGCAGCGCTCATGGAGCGTGGCCTCATTCTGAAGAAGGGTACCATTGTGGATTCCACCATCATTTCTGCTCCATCTTCCACTAAGAACAAGGAGAAAAGGCGAGATCCGGATGCCCATCAGGTCAAAAAGGGGAACACCTGGCACTTTGGATATAAGGCACATATCGGCGTAGACAAGGATAGCGGACTGGTTCATACAGTGGAAGCCACAGCGGCAAATGTCCACGACGTTGCGGAAGTGCCGAAATTGCTGACGGGAGCGGAAGAAGTGGTCTATGGAGACAGCGGTTATCTCGGCGCAGGTAAACGTGAAGATGCCGTAGTCCGTAACAAATCAGGCAGGGAAATCAAGTACAAGATCAATCGTCGTCCTTCTCAGATGAAGAAGCTGAGCAAAAGTGGGCAGTATGCTGCCAAGAGAGCGGAACACACGAAATCCTCAGTCCGAGCAAAAGTAGAGCATGTATTCGGTGTTGTTAAAAAGCAGCTGCGTTTCCGAAAAACACGATACCGAGGGCTTGAAAAGCAGCAAGCCAAATTCAATATCATGTTTGCGCTGGCAAATCTGATTCTGGCTGACAGACCCTGTCTGGCAGCTTGAGTCAGTGCGCCTTTGCGGATAAAAATTCAGAGGTTATCCACAGTTTTTATTGGGCTCCTATTGTATAATGCGATTTTTGGTGTTTATGCGGTGTTGCCTTAAATATTCATTATAGTGCACCTAAAGAAATATGGGAAAAGATAGGCAAAATATATGAATCAATGCCCTATTGGGTGGGAGACAAAAATGGACCTCAATGGATAGGAAAAGATGTAGATTTATGGGCTTCTGTTGAACCAAGTGGAATACAGATTGCTGGGATAATGCCTGATGATATTTGGAAAGAATGGTATAGTCTACTGAAAAAAAGATTAACAGAAGTTTTAGGGTATGAAATTGGTGAACCTGAAGAAGGGTATGATTTTAAGCATTTTGACTAACTAATTTTCCATTTATCGGAGAGATAGCAAAGCCAGCCGAGTCAGTCAACGGTCAAGATGAACGGCGCATTTCATGCGCCGCCGTTGACAGTCCCGCCCGTCTTTGCTAATGGGCAATCAAGGCGGGAAAGCCTAAAATGGCTTCCCCGCCCATTTCAATTTTGAGAGAAAAATCTGTCTGCTTTTTCGTGAGTGTGTCCACAAGTTCGGGACATTTTGTCCCGAAGTCCGGCGTAGGACGAGGGACGAGGGCTTTCATATACGCCCTGTCTGCTGGTGAAACCAGCCTTGCGCTTGCGGCTCCACGCCACGCAATCACAGCCCTGCTTTCCTGCCGCTTCAAATGCCCTTGCCCTCTCCGGCGGCAACGGCATTTTCACGGCAACGCCGACAGAGCGTATAACACACTACACTTTGCAAGCAAAGTCGTGTGCCAAGGGGCAAGCCCCTTTGGAAACCCCAGACAACAAAACAGGCTGAATATCTCGCACTTTCCCGGTGCTTGATATTCAGCCTTTATTTGTTGTCAGCAGCCCCGTTCCGTGGTTTGTGTGTAGTTCCTTGTAAACTGACCTAAAGTTCAAACTAAATAAAAACAATGTTTTTATCATACATTTGTTTGTTCAAAATAATCTGCGGCAATATTATACATCATCCAAATCGTATTTACAAATTAAATTTTTTGCGCTATGATATGCCATATCAAACAGAAGAAAGGATGGTTCCCACATGAAAGAAGCGATTCAGACACTTATAACGTCCGACAAGATGACTCATGCCTTCGAATACCTGAAACAGGATGAAGCGCACACCATCGACCAACAGATCGAGCTTGTTCAGATCTCCTCCTTCAGCCCATTTGAGGAGAAGCGCGCGATCCGTTTTAAAGAGCTTCTGACCGAGGCAGGTCTCGATCCGGTGATGGACGAGGTCCACAACGTGTACGCCCATATCCATGGAACCGGTAATGGTCCGACTCTCTATGTCTCCGCTCATCTGGACACTGTATTCCCGCCGGAAACTCCGCTCCCGGTGAAACGCGAAGGAACAAAGATCTACGCACCCGGAATCGGCGATGATACCCGCGGACTGGCTGAGATCCTTACACTGGCAAGAGCCATCAAAGAATCCGGCTTAAAACCGGTCGGAGATATCATTATCGGCGGCAACGTCGGCGAAGAAGGTCTCGGAGACCTCCGCGGCATGCGCCACTTCTTCTCGAAAAACGCCGACAAGGTTGACGGTTTTATCTCCGTTGACGGTGCAGGCTGCCTGATCTGCCACGGCGGCACCGGAAGCCACCGCTACGAGGTAACCTTCCGCGGACCGGGGGGACATTCCTTCGGCGCCTTCGGTCTTGTAAACCCGATCTTTGCCATGGGGCGCGCCATCTCCTATATCTCTGAGCTCCGCACCCCGAGAGAACCGAAGACTACCTTCTCCGTCGGTGTCGTAAACGGCGGAACCTCCATCAATGCCATCGCGTATGAGTGTTCCATGCTTGTCGATATCCGTTCCAACGGCTTAAAGGAGCTTGAAGAGCTTGATGCAAAGCTTCAGGAGTGCATCAAACGTGCAGTTGAGGATGAAAATAACCGTTGGGAAACCGAGCGTTCCTACGAAGAATCTAAGGACAGCTTCGATCACAACGGACGTATCACAGTGGATGTAAAACAGATCGGAAACCGTCCGGCAGGAAGCCAGCCGAAGGACTGTGAGATCGTGAGCGCCACAGCCTCTGCGTTCCAGGCATGCGGCGAAGATGTAGAATTCGAAAGCGCAGGAAGTACCGATGCAAATATCCCGATCAGCCTCGGAATCCCTGCGATCTGCGTCGGCGGAGGCGGAAAAGGCGGTGCCTGCCATTCTGTTGACGAGTGGTATGACAGCAAAGACGCCTATAAGGGATCTCAGAGAGTCCTTGCGGCGATCTTCGCGCTTGTGGGGCTCGATGGGGTAAGTGAGCCGCTGCTTTCCAGGCGGAAAAAATAAGTTCCGCGCCAAAATACCTTTTGTCTCCAACATCATAAAATAAAACAGCATGCCGGAAAGTCTCCTGTAAGTCCTGCTTACAAGCGTTCTTCCCGACATGCTGTTTTATTTTCCACTGCGTTTCACAGTTCTATCTTTAGTTTCCATCCACCAGCGACAGTCTCACCAGCGCCCGCTTCAAAGCGGCTTCAGCGCGGTCAATATCGGTCTGTGGATTTTTTTCCGCCAGACGTCTCTCTGCGCGGATCCTGGCTTCATTGGCTCTCTTGCCATCGATGTTTTCCGGCCACTCGCAGGATTCCGCGAGGATCGTTACCTTCTCCGGCAGGATCTGTAAAAATCCGGAAAGCAGCGCCGCTTTTTTCACGCCGTCTGCCCCGTGGATCTTAAGAACGCCCGGCGCAACCGCGACGACCATCGGGATATGCTTCGGATAGATTCCGGCTTCCCCGTCTGCCGTGTTGAGCTCCACCATCGAAACCTCTCCGTCGAAAAACGCCTCATCCGGCGTAACGATCTGAAGTCTCATCATTTCCGCCATGTCCACACCCCCTATTTCACGCGGGCGAGAACATCATCAATATTTCCTGCGTTGAGGAACAGATTCTCCGGAATATCGTCATGTTTGCCTTCGAGGATCTCCTTGAAGCCCTGGATCGTCTCGGAAAGCGGAACATAGCGGCCTTCCAGACCGGTAAACTGTCCGGCTACGAAGAACGGCTGGGATAAGAATCTCTGGATCTTTCTCGCACGGGATACGGTAAGCTTATCTTCCTCGGAAAGCTCATCCATACCGAGCATTGCGATAATATCCTGAAGTTCTTTATATCTCTGCAGCACTTCCTGTACGCCGCGGGCAACCTTATAATGCTCCTCACCAACAATACGCGGATCAAGGATACGGGACGTAGACTCAAGCGGATCTACAGCCGGATAAATACCAAGCTCTACGATGGAACGGCTGAGTACGGTCGTCGCGTCCAGATGGGTAAAGGTATTTGCCGGAGCCGGGTCTGTTAAGTCATCGGCCGGAACGTAAACTGCCTGCACAGACGTGATGGAACCGTTCTTTGTGGAGGTGATCCGCTCCTGGAGGGCACCCATCTCTGTCTGTAAAGTCGGCTGGTAACCTACGGCTGACGGCATACGTCCGAGCAGCGCTGATACCTCGGAACCAGCCTGACTGAAACGGAAGATATTGTCGATGAATAACAGCACATCTTTTCCGCCTTCGTCACGGAAATATTCTGCCATGGTAAGACCGGTAAGGCCCACACGCATACGGGATCCCGGCGGTTCGTTCATCTGGCCGAACACCATGGTCGTCTTATTGATAACGCCCGAATCGGACATTTCATAGTAAAGGTCATTTCCCTCACGGGTACGCTCACCAACGCCTGTAAATACGGAATATCCACCATGCTCTGTCGCAATATTTCGGATCAGCTCCTGAATCAGGACTGTCTTACCTACACCGGCACCGCCAAACAGACCGATCTTTCCACCTTTCTGGTACGGGCAGAGAAGGTCAACGACCTTGATACCTGTCTCAAGGATCTCTGTCTCTGTGGACTGTTCCTCAAAGCTCGGGGCTTTGCGGTGGATCGGGAGCTTTTTCTCCGTCTTCGGAGCTTCTTTATTGTCGATCGGCTGTCCCAGAACATTGAAAATTCTTCCAAGTGTCTGCTCACCGACCGGCACCATGATCGGTCCGCCGGTCGCTACGGCATCCATGCCGCGGACAAGACCGTCGGTGGGACCGAGAGCGATGCATCTTACCGTATCATCACCGAGATGCTGGGCAACCTCAACCGTGAGGACCCCGCCATCCTTTGTGGTGATCTCAATGGCGTCATTGATCTCAGGCAGCCCGCCCTGGGGAAATTTGATATCCAGAACGGCACTGATGACCTGAGTAATTTTACCAATGTTTTTCTCTGCCATCTCACTTCTCCTTGTCTCTATCATAACTATTCAGCCACTCAGGCCAGCGGTAAAAATCCATTCCAGCACATTATGTTGACTGATTTCTGTCTCCTGTATGCTGTCTTTTACCTCCAGCACCGCAAGTACGCAAGTCTGCCAAATAATTACTCATATTTCTTTTTAACCATCGATGGCATTCGCGCCCGCGATGATCTCTGTCAACTCCTGAGTGATAGATCCCTGACGCGCACGGTTGTACTGCAGCGACAGTTTTCCGATCATCTCTTCCGCGTTGTTCGTCGCCGAATCCATTGCAGTCATTCGCGCGCCGTTCTCACTGGCAACGGCCTCTAAGAATGCCCCGTAGATCAGGCTGCTCACATACTTCGGAATAATTGCATCCAGAACTTCGTCCTCGTCCGGCTCATAGTTCATAATGAGAAGATCCGGCTTTTCTTCTTTCACTTCGCCCTTTGGCCCTGCTGCCGCAAGATCCACCGGCAGAAGCTTTAAGAACGTCGGGATCTGGCTTACGGTATTTTTGAACGCCGTGTACGCCAGATAGATCTCTCCTATCTCATTCTTCTCAAACATGGCTAAAAGCTCTTTTGAGATCTGCTGCGCGTCGGAGTAGAGCGGCTCGTCGATCACATCGGAGTAATCCGCTTTGATCTCATAGCCTTTCCTTGCGAGTCCGTCGCGTCCTTTCCGTCCGATCGCGAAGATGAGGGCGTCCTCTTTCGGGATCCCGCTCTCCGTCACGAGACGGATGATGTTGGAGTTATATCCGCCGGCAAGTCCGCGATTGGAAGAAACAACGATAACTGCCTTTTTCTTCGAATCCCCGCTCTTTAAATAGCGGTGCCGGATCCCGGTGGATTTCTTCAGCATCTCCTGGATCGTCTGGTACATCAGATTGAAGTACAATCTCGAATTTTCCGCCTTCGTTCTGGATTTCTGGAGTTTTACAGTGGCAACAAGTTTCATGGCTTTGGTAATCTGCTCGGTACTCTCAATACTGGATTTCCTTCGTTTAATATCTCTCATGGTTGCCATGATACATCACCTGCCTTATCTTGCTGCCTTGCACTCTTCAATAGCTTTTTTCAGCAATTCTTCAGTCTCCGGTGTCATCTGCTTCGCCTCGCGGATGCTTGCCGGGATCTCCGGATACTTTGTATCGATAAACTTAAACAGCTCTTTCTCAAAATCAAGAACCTGATTTGTCGGAATATCAAGGAGATATTTCTTTGTCGCCGCGTAGATAATGATGACCTGATACTCGACCGGCATCGGCTGATACTGCGGCTGCTTTAAAACTTCACGGATGCGTTCGCCCTGTGCAAGCTGTTCCTTTGTGCTGGCGTCAAGCTCGGAACCGAACTGGGCGAAGGAAGCGAGCTCGCGGTACTGGGCAAGCTCCACACGGATCGGGGCAGCGATCTTCTTCATCGCCTTGATCTGTGCCGCGCCGCCAACTCGGGATACAGAAAGACCCGCGTTGATCGCCGGACGGAAACCGGAGTTGAACATCTCGGTCTCTAAGTAGATCTGTCCGTCTGTGATGGAGATGACGTTTGTCGGAATGTAGGCCGATACGTCACCCGCCTGCGTCTCAATGATCGGAAGTGCGGTAAGGGAACCGCCGCCAAGGTCATCGGAAAGTCTGGACGCGCGCTCTAACAGTCTGGAATGCAGATAGAAAACATCGCCCGGATATGCCTCACGTCCCGGCGGTCTCTTAAGAAGCAGGGACAGGGTACGGTACGCCGCCGCATGCTTACTTAAGTCATCGTAAACGACAAGAACATCCTCGCCGTTCTCCATCCACTCTTCACCGATTGCGCAGCCGGAATACGGGGCAATATACTGTAACGGGGCAAGGTCAGAAGCTGTGGATACGACAAGTGTCGTGTAATCCATCGCGCCGAACTCCTCAAGAGTTTTCACGATTGTCGCAACTGTTGATGCTTTCTGTCCAATTGCAACATAAATACAGTGAACTCCCTGTCCCTTCTGGTTAATAATCGTATCGATCGCGATCGCCGTCTTACCAGTCTGACGGTCGCCGATAATAAGCTCACGCTGTCCGCGTCCAATCGGAACCATGGCATCGATCGCCTTGATACCTGTCTGAAGCGGGGTATCTACGGATTTTCTCTCGATAACACCGTGGGCAACACGCTCGATCTTTCTGAATTTATCCGTAAGGATCGGACCTTTTCCATCGATAGGCTGTCCTAAGGCATTCACGACACGTCCTGTCATGGCATCGCCCACAGGAACCTCAACGACACGTCCTGTCGTCTTTACGGTGTCTCCCTCACTGATGCTTGAGGAATCACCGAGCAGAACCGCTCCGACGTTGTCCTCCTCAAGGTTTAACACCATGCCGTAAACCTCTCCCGGAAATTCCAGAAGTTCTCCCTGCATGGCATTCTCAAGACCGTGGATTCGTGTAATGCCGTCCGCTACCTGGATGACAGTACCCACGTCAGAGACTTCCAGCTTCGTCGAATATCTTTCGATCTGCTCTTTGATGACCGAGCTGATCTCTTCTGGTTTTAAATTCATTTGAGGTCTGCACCTTCTTTCTTTTCCATTTCATCACGTAACTGTTCAGTATTATTTCTGCTGCCGGACTGCTGTTTCCGGTCCCGGATCCGCCGGGATCACGCCAGCTGCAGCTTCATTAAGTCTCTCCGGATCTCACCGAGTCTTGTCCTGATGCTGCTGTCCACCACACGGTCACCGATCCTGATCACGAGTCCGCCGAGGATCGCAGGATCGACGCTATAGGTAACTTCCAGACTCACAAAAGCTGTGGTCTCCAAAAGCTTCGCCTCCGTATGGGCCTTCTGCTCCGCAGAAAGTTCTACCGCGCTTGTGACAGTTACGATACCGATCTTTTTATATTCCTTTACACGATTCACAAAATAGTCGAGGATCTTCGGGAGCTCCTTCTGCCGTCCCTTTTCGATCACGGTCTCAAGAAATCCCATCAGGTCATCGGAAACTCTTCCTTTAAAGATATTTTCCACGACCTTTAACTTCTCTTCTTTTATGATCTGCGGATGGTTCAAAAATTGTACAAGGTCTGCATTCTCCATGAGGATCGTCTGCAGTGACTGTACTTCCTCATATACGGGCGACAGCATATCCCGCTCCATGGCAGCTTCAAACAGCGCGTCGCCGTAGACCTTTGACACTAACTTTGCCATGTGCTCTCACCCATTTCCTTTAAAGTCTCCTCGATCAGGGAATCCTGGATCTTTACATCCATGGAAGCGGCAACCGCCTTCTCTGCCATCAGGGACGCAATGGAAACGATCTCCGTCTTCATGTCCTCAAGCGCTTTCTTCTTCTCCAGCTCGATCTCCCGGTTTGCCCGGTCAACGATGCGGTTTGCTTCCTCTCTCGCTTCCGCTAAGATATCAGCTTCCTGCTTTTTCGCTTTTTTCCTCGCTGCATCGAGAATTTCCTGCGCCTCTTTGTCGATGGACTTTATTTTATCCTCATACTCCGCTTTCAGCGCGAGCGCATCTTCGCGGCTTGTCTTTGCCGTTTCCAGATCACCCGCGATCCGTTTTCTTCTTTTTTCCAGTACTTCACGCGCCGGATTAAAGAGGAAATACGACATTACGAAGAACAGGATAAAAATATTGATTCCCGTGATCACAATGTCGTTGATCCATTGAGGGTCAAAATTTATTAACCGTTCCAAGGTCTCATCTCGCCTCCTTTACAAACTTCCGCGCATACCCGGAAGTTTTTTCCTGTTCCCATATCCGGATCAACCGAACGGCTTAACGAACATAAGGATAATGGCAACAACAAGACCATAAAGACCGGTCGTCTCGGCAACGGCCTGTCCAAGAAGCATGGTCGATGTAATATCAGATTTCGCGCCCGGGTTGCGGCCGACTGCAGATGCGCCGAAACCAGCGGCGATACCCTGTCCAACACCAGGTCCGATACCGGCGATCATCGCGATACCGGCGCCGATTGCTGAGCAAGCATGGATCAAATCCTGTCCTGTAATATTCATAGATAAAACCTCCTGTAAAAAAATTTTATAGCTGTCATTCACAGCTACAGGCAAAATCCTTTCCGATCGACTGCGTCGATGGGGTCCTGCCTTCCCTGTTCCGCCCTGCGTTCCTACAGTTTATCATTTACATAGACCATAGTCAGCATGCAGAATACGTATGTCTGGATACACCCGGAAAACAGGTCGCAATACACATGAAGTGCGGCCGGAATACCGATTTTTAATAAGACCGGCATCATTCCGTACCAGAGACCCATGATAATAACTCCGGACAGCATGTTCGCGAACAGACGAAGGGAGATCGAGATCGGATTCGCAAATTCACCGATCAGATTGATCGGGAACAGCACCGGGAGAGGTTGAAACAATCCCGTAAAGTGTCCGACACCATGATTTTTGATTCCCTGGTACTGTACGATCGCAAACGTGACCAGACCAAGAAGGAACGTAACACCAAAGTCGGCAGTCACCGTTCTCAGGCCGAACAGACCGCTCAGGTTGCAGAACAGAATAAACAGAAAAATCGTTCCGATATAGTTCGCAAACCGGTTCGCTGAACTGCCAAGAATCCCTGTGGTCATATTTTCCAGCATTTCCATACCGAATTCGATGATATTCTGGAATGTTCCAGGTACATCCGTCGCATGTTTTAATGCACGGTTCGCGGCTATCACCAGAATCAGCAGAACGATCGTAACGATCGTCATTCCGACCGTTGTTGTCGTCAGCCAGAGTTCATGACCGAAGAGATGGTATTTCACGATCCCGTGGATCATGAAATCAGCACCACTGCCACCACTCATTCTTTTTCCTCCTTTCCTTAAGACTCCTGAAAGACTGCTGTCTGTTCCAAAACAGCAGCGTATAAGGCTCTATCCGTCAAGCCTGAAGCTCAGGCCTTACGGTCGGTTCGTTTCTGAAGTACCGGATACACATAAGCTCCGGTCTTCAATCCCAGTGCGCCGAGAACGACCGCCAGAAGGTTGATCGTCGTAAATTTCCATAAAAGGCACACCAGTATTACCGCGCACAGGCTGCGGATCAGCGAATGGATCACCATCTTTTTGCTGCTGTACGCCCCATCAGCCGATTCCACACAGAGTTCCGTGGATCTCGCGATACTGATGAGCAGTACCTCCGCCGCCGCGGCTCCGATCAGCACTCCGGCGATCACCGGAACGGTTCGGAAAAAAATAAGGCAGATGAGAAGCAAGATCATATTATGGATCAGAATCCCGATGCTCATTCCCACTACCTGCCTCTTTGTCTTATCACTCACGATTGTTCCACCCTTTCAATTACCCTGCCGAGGCTGTCTTCTGCCGGACAGTTCCCTGCTGCTTCATATTCCGCTTTCGTTTACGGGTACCGTCTTCTTTGCCGTCCCTTCGGCCGTCACCGCCATCTTTTGGGACGGTCAGCACCGTCTCCGGTTCCGAAACGGCTCTCCCACTGCTTTACCTGCTCTTTCTTTTCCCTGTCTTCGTCTTCTTTCTCTCTGTCTATGATATGCTTCGCCATCTTATATGCACTCAGGCCGCCCGAGAGAACACCCAGGATCAGGAAGATCAGAACGGTATGAAGTCCGGTCTTTTTATCGATCCAGCTTCCGAGAAGCACACAGATAAGGACCGGTGTCACAACATTGAGTCCGAGCTGGGTGATCAGCACCAGGTTTTCGAGTCCGTTTTTTTTCTGACGCATTTTCTCCCACCTCACTTACCGCGTAACGCATACCGCCATTATACTAAATATTTGTGGATTTGTCCATTTCTACGCATCGACTTTACAGATATTTCATGAATTCTTTTGTCAATAATTTGCTATATTTGGACACAGTTGGATAATTGTCCTAAAATCGTCAAATGGCTTTCCGGGCAAATCCAGATCTGATTCATATTTCTTCTATATTTATATATAGAAAAAAGAGACACAGATACTTCTATGTCCTTTCATTTTTCTTCAGACTTTATTTTCTTATGTAGAGGATCCATCGGTCCGCCCATGATTTTCAGTAATTCATTCCTGTGATCGCAAGTTCTCCGTCCACGGTAATGCCGAGGATGATATTCGGAACACCATCGCCCAGAACGATTCCTGCCATAACCGGTTCAAGGGTATCAACATCCACCTTTCCGATCGCTGCCTCCATCTCATCGGAGAAGATCTCAACCGGGTCCAGTTTCATGAAATCTTCCTTTGTATCCACCATTCCGCCGTTTGTCTTCACACAGGAGATAAACGCCGGAAAATCAATATGGTCCGCGAGGCCTTCCATATCCTTACTCTTCACGATCTCGACAAGCTCCTTTGCGTAAGACTTGTAATCCGTTTTTTCAAGCTTTGCAGCCACCTCACTCTGGAGCTTCGCCAGCTCCTCACCGGAGATCTCCTCCACCTGTACACCTTCAGAGCTCTCATCTGTCTCGAACGCTCCCGGACCTTCCGCCATCTTCGGATCCACATTAGAAAGATCCGGTTTTGTCGTGTCCGCCGCTTTCGTTTCCGCATCGGAAGCTTCTGTCGTTGTCTCTGCTGCGGTTTCCTGTGTCTGTGTATGTTTTGATCCGCATGCGGTCGCCATCACTGCTGTCATGCAGAGCGCCGCCGCCAGTAAAACGTGTTTCTTCATGATTAAAAGTTCCTCCTCTGATCTTATATGTGCTCCCGGATTCTTCTTTTATATGTGCTCCAGGAATCATCTGCTTTTCCGGTTTCTGCCTCGCAGACATCTCCCCGGGTACTCAGGGCATTTTCCGGCGTACAGCCATCTGTTATACTGCATCAGAACTATACCACGGCTCTTTTTTCATGACAATAAACAATTTCTAAAGAAATGGTTATTTTTTCGTTAGAAAATCTCCACTTATTTTATTTTCCTTTTAGAGTTTCTCCATACTTCCGTCACATTCTTCCTGTATACTTTGTATCATAAAAGATACCAATCAGCAAAGACATCACGAAGCGTTTTATAAAAACGAAAGACGAGGCGTGTAGCGCCTGATCAGGTATATATAAAAATGGGGCCGGCAGGCAAATGAAATGCGCGCACATTTATGCCGGACTCGACTAAACATAATTCTCGGATCCACAAGGATCCGGAATTGACATATATTCGATACTCATACATCCCCCTTTTTTAGTATTTGTGTGAAAAAACTCCGGTATGCCAGAACCGGAGTTTTTTCATGTCTGAAAATCAATCGACGTGTCCTCTCACCCAGCACAGGTATTTGCTACAATCTGCATCTTCACGCGAATGCGCATCTTAGGGCACGTTAGTGCCTTTTTTATCTGGTCGTTCCATCGTAATCTCCTGTTAAACCTAAAAACAGGGCAGCCCTTTTATCGGCTGCCCTGTAATCTATTTGCCTTCTTTTTATATATTCCGCAAATCTTATTCTATTATTCATTAGTGTGTCATCAGATCCAGAACAAGCTCCGCGCACTTATTGAGGTTCTCGATCTTCAGCGTCTCGCCCGTAGTATGTACCTTCGTCATACCGGTAGAGAGAACGACCGGCTTGATTCCGTGAAGGGCCATTACGTTCGCGTCGCTTCCGCCGCCGCCCTTTGCAGTCATCGGTTCGCAGCCGATGCGCTTGCAGGACTCGAACACTCTCTGTACCATCGGATCGTCGTTCGCAACATTGAAGCTTACATAGTTTGTCTTTAACTCGATCTCAAGCTTTGCGCCCATCTCGTCACAGGCATCCTGTAAACATTTCTGCATATGGGCAGCCTGCGCGTTTAATTTATCGAGGTTGCGGCTTCTCACCTCTGCCACGAACTCAGCCTTTTCCGGAACGATATTGGTTGCGTACTCAGCCTTTAAGGTACCGATATTGCAGGTCGTCTCCTCATCAATGCGGAGCAGGTTCATCTTTGCGATTCCCTTTGCCGCTACCTGGATCGCACTGATTCCCTCTTCCGGAGCAAGTCCTGCATGGGAGGAACGTCCGATGATCGTCGCGAAGATCTTGATCTGGCCAGGTCCACAGGTTAAGATCTTTCCAACATCACCGCTGGCATCGAATACCATTGCCTCTTTGCCTTTGATCATGGACAGATCCATATTTTTAACGCCGTTCATTCCGCCCTCTTCACCGATGGTGAATAAGATCTCTGTGTTGCGGCACGGAAGATTCTGCTCTTTGATCACCTTGACAGCCTCCATGATCGCCGCGATTCCGGACTTGTCATCACCGGAAAGGATCGTAGATCCATCTGTATGGATAATTCCGTCATCGATCAACGGTTTGATCCCGTTACCCGGAGTTACGGTATCCATGTGCGCACACATAATCGTCGGCTCACCCGGAATCGTTCCCGGAAGATATGCGCATACGTTAAATCCGTTGGATCCGAACCCCTCTCCGGCCTTATCGGTCTTTACTTCCAGACCGAGTGCATTCAGATCCTCAACTAACTTTTCCCCCATCGCTTTCTCATTCTTTGTCTCGCTGTCGATCATCGCGTAGCCAATGAATGTGTCGAGCAGTCTCTTTTCATTAATCATCTGCTAACCCCTCCTGTTTTTCCTGCTGCAAAGACCTCTTTTCCGGGCCCTGCATCGCAAATCTTACTCAATCATCTTAACATGGATCTGCCATCTCCGCAAGAAAATACCTCAGCTTTATCCGGTTTCCTGACCGGATCTCTCTGGATCCATTTTGTTTTTGTCTGAATTTTCTAATTTATTTGAATTGCATTAATAATATGAGCTGTAAAAACATTTGACTAAATAAAAAAAGGTGTGGACAGTTATTTACAAAAGATATATAATCGTTTTATAAAAAGTTAATATTTTTCATTCTTAGCAAAGAATTAACTTTTTACTTTATCGGCGAAATTGCTGGAAATCTTCCTGTTTTTTCAGTTATTTCGTACTTTTACTATCACAGGAGGTTTCTGTATGAGCGAAAACACCAATACTGCAACAAAACAGACCTGGCTCGACAAGGCATTGACCGTAGTCGAAAACGTATGTAACAAACTTCCCGATCCGGTAATCCTGTTCTGCTGGCTCTTCCTTTTCACAGCGATTATCGGTACGATCGCAACCGTAGCCGGTGTAAGCCTGATCAACCCGGCATCCGGAGAGACCGTTGTTTCCCAGAACTTCTTCTCGGCAGATGGACTTGACTGGTTCCTTAATAATATGGTAAAGAACTTTACTGGTTTCGCACCGCTTGGTCTGGTAATCACCATGACACTCGGTATCGGTCTCTGTGAGGAGTCCGGACTGATAATGTCCCTCTTAAAGGGATGTCTGAGCGATGTTCCTCCGGCTCTTATTCCGTACCTCATCGCATTCGTCGGTACGATTGGAAATATTGCTTCCGATACCGCAAACATCATCGTTCCTCCGCTTGCTGCACTCCTCTATATCGGTGCAGGAAAACATCCGGTCGTTGGTATGATCTGTGGATACGCAGGCGCGAACGCCGGCTTTACCGCAAACTTGATGGTTGCCGGTACCGACTCCCTGCTTCAGGGGCTTACAAACGATGCAATCAAGGGCTTTTTACCGGATACAACTTTCCAGGTAGATGTTACCTGTAACTGGTTCTTCATGATTGCTTCTACATTCCTCTGCTCGATCGTGATCGGTTTTGTTTGTACAAAGGTTGTAGAGCCGCGTTTCGGAAAATACGAAGGCAATACTGATGAAAAGATTGAAAAGCTGACAAGCGAAGAAAGCAAAGGACTCCGTGCCGCTGCAATCACAGCCATCGTGTATATCATTCTCCTCGTAATCGGCTTCTTTACCGGTCCGTTAGCCGCTGAGAACGGTGCCTTCGTTGGATCTCCGCTCTTAAAGGGTCTGATCCCGATCCTGTTTGTATTCTTCTCCGTTTGTGCGATCGCATATGGCTTCGCTTCCGGTAAATTCAAAAAATCCGGCGACATCAGTAAAGCAATGAACAAGCAGATGGCAGCAATGGGCTCCTACGTTTCCTTCTGTTTCTTCTGTGGACAGTTCCAGGGCTTATTCAACTGGACAAAGCTTGGTACACTCCTTGCGATCGGCGGTGCTGATCTTATTCAGTCCGCAGGCTTCACAGGTATCCCGTTATTCATCTGCTTTATCTTCGTTGTAACCTGTGTAAACATTTTCATGTCCTCCGGTTCCGCAAAATGGGCGATCTTCGCACCGATCTTCGTTCCGATGTTCATGCTCCTTGGCTACCATCCGGGCTTTACACAGTTACTTTACAGACTTGGCGATTCCCCGACAAACGCAGTTACTCCGATGTCTGCGTATATCTGGATGATTCTTGCAACCGCACAGACAAAGTACATGAAGGATATCAAGATCGGTACTCTTATTTCCAACCTTCTTCCGATCGCTGTTATCCTTGAAGTGATCTGGGTGATCTTCTTCATCATCTGGTATCTTATCGGTCTTCCGATCGGACCGGGTGTTGGTTCTGCTCTTCCGGTTGGTATCCTTTAAAACTTTCGGCAGTACATAACAGATTTGTCAAAAAACGGGCAGCTCCATTTCGGAACTGCCCGTTTTACTCTTCTTCCGTTTTCTTATTTTAGAAGTTCTTTTATAATAGAAGAAACCTTATCGTAATCGTACTGCACTTCTTTTACACCCGACTGTTTTTTATACCAGCTCTTTAATTCCTGATACGTCGTGGAGAAAGAACCATATCCGAGATACAGCTCCGGAGTCTGGAAGTTGTCCGCGAATACGACCATCGGCATCACCTTCAGGTTCTGAACTCCGTTTTCTTCCATCACCTTTGTGATCTCCGCCGCGCCTTTTTTCAGCTCCAGAAGCGGATTTTCAAACTCTTCTTTTCTCTTTGCGTCTTCTCGCCGCCACATTGCTCCGTCCGGTGTTCCGTATATCTTAATTCCCCAGCCGTAAGTTCTTACAAGGTAAACACCTCTCTTATCCATAAGAACCACATCAAACGTCATTTTTCCTTCCGGCAGATTTAAAGTCGCGTTCTTTAAAACCTCACCGGGCTTTCCGCAGATCTTCTTCAGCCGTCCGGAAACCTTTTCCACTGCCTTCTCGTGGTTCCGCTGTTTGTTCATGTGTTTCGCGATCAGCCAGAACACCAACACACCGGCCAGTATGTAAGCAAAGAACATAAAGTAGTCCTGCGCCGAATGAAGTTTCCATGTCTGAAAGTTTCCACCAAACATATTTTATCCTCCCAGGTATTCAATTAACCGCACATTGGCAGTTGCTGCCACCGACAGTCTCTTTTGAATCCATCAGGCAGGATTCCTTTATTATCTGTCATCACGTTTCATGCACGATACTTTATCTTAACACGAAACCACTATAAACGCAATAATCTTCTCATATTCGCCATTTCCTGATTTGTGCATTTTTACCAAATATTTATCATTCCATTTAGCGAAATCTCCGGCTTTTTTTCCAGCTTTCTAATTTAAAAATAAAAATTATAAACACTTTATAAAAAACATATAGCTTTTCCGAACCCTTTATAGTATAATATCCATGTAAGCGGGATCTCGGGGGTTTAGATCTCGTAAATTAAGTTTACAGGAGGTTTTTCAAATGAGTGAAAACACTACCGCTAAGAAAACCGGCGTGGACAAACTGATTGATGGTATCGAAAAAGTTTGTAACAAATTGCCGCCGCCAGCGATTCTGTTCTGCTGGCTTTTCCTTATCACAGCCATCATCGGCTGCATCTTCAGTGTAATGGGCGTTGCCCTTACAAACCCGGCTTCCGGAGAGGTCGTAACATCTGCGAACCTGTTCTCCAAAGACGGCGTTGACTGGATCTTAGGCAACATGGTAAAGAACTTTACCGGTTTCGCTCCGTTAGGTCTGGTTATCACAATGACACTCGGTATCGGTCTCTGTGAGGAGTCCGGAATGCTGATCTCCATGCTGAACAGTTCCTTAAAGAACGTTCCGGCAGCTATGATCCCGTATGTAATCGCATTCGTCGGTACAGTCGGAAACATCGCTTCCGATACAGCTATGGTCGTTATCCCGCCGATGGCTGCCATCGTTTACATGGGCGTTGGCAAACACCCGGTAGTTGGTATGATGGTTGGTTACGCAGGTGCTCAGGCCGGTTTCACAGCGAACCTGATGGTTGCCGGTACTGATACTCTGTTACAGGGTCTTACAAACGATGCGATCAAGGCATTCATCCCGGATACAACATTCCAGGTTGACCCGACCTGTAACTGGTTCTTCATGATCTTCTCCACCTTGCTCTGCGCAGCAGTTATCGGATTCTGTTCCGTACATATGATCGAGCCGCGTTTCGGAAAATACGAGGGTGCCGGAGAAGCAAAACTTGAAGAAGTTACTCCGCAGCAGAAGAAAGGTCTTAATGCTGCAGGTCTTACCGCGATCATCTACATCATCATCATTGCAATCGGATTCTTCACCGGTCTTCTTTCCGGCGAGAACGGTGCATTTATCGGATCCCCGCTCTTAAAGGGCCTGATCCCGATCCTGTTCGTTCTGTTCTGCCTCTGCGGTCTTGCATACGGCTTCACTGCAGGCACATTCAAGAACGCTGTTGATGTCAACAAGGCAATGTCAAAGCAGATGGCCGGCATGGGTTCCTACGTTCTGTTCTGCTTCTTCTGCGGACAGTTCCAGGGCTTATTCAACTGGACAAAGCTTGGTACACTCCTTGCGATCGCAGGTGCTGACGGACTCGAGGCTGCTGGCTTCACAGGCATTCCGCTCTGTGTAGCTTTCATCCTTCTCTGCTCCTTCGTCAACATCTTCGTATCCTCCGGTTCCGCGAAGTGGGCTATTTTCGCTCCGATCTTCGTTCCAATGTTCATGCTCCTCGGTTACCATCCGGGCTTCACACAGTTACTTTACAGAATCGGTGACTCCCCGTTCAACTGCTGGACACCGATGTCCGCATATATCTGGATGATCTTAAGTGTTGCTCAGACAAAGTACGTTCCGGATCTCAAGATCGGTACTCTGATCTCCAACATGATCCCGATGTCCATCGTTCTTCAGATCGCATGGATCATCGTAGTTGTTATCTGGATGTCCATCGGACTTCCGTTCGGACCGGGCGTAGGCGTTGCTCTTCCGGCTGGAATCCTCTAATTCAGAGTATAGCAGCTTGCAAAGCTTATTGTGTAAAATATAAAGGCAGAATGACCCGTCGCTTTTGCGGCGGGTCATTTTTTGTTGCCATAATGATACCTCAGAGATGAGTTCTATTCTTCTCAAGATCGGAAATTCAATTTTATTTCTGCAGTTCCTCCAAGTGTCTCTCCAGAATATCCGCTGCACAGGCTGCAAGCTCTGCACATGGGCGCTTTTTATAGTAGCTCTCCGTTCTCGCCTCCGGAACCGGAGTTGTATCCGAATTGATCCCCGCTAAAAGTTCCCGGCAGATATAGCTGCCGTTCTCGTCCTTAAACGTCGTTACAAGCTTCTGAATCCTTTTATAGTGATCCTGCTTCTCCGCTGCCGCTTTCGGGTCTGTATAGCCTTCCAGAGCCCCACAGACCAGTGCCATTCCGCTGACACAGCCGCATACCTCCCGAAGTCTTCCGAGACCACCGCCAAATGAGGACGCCAAGCCTGCCGCCATCTCTCTGCTGATTCCGCGCGTCTCCAGTTCATCCGCAAACGCCAGTGTCACCGCCTGGGAGCAGTTGTAACCTTCCCGGAACAATTCTCTCGCCAGCTCACCTCTCAATTTTAAACAGACTGATCCGTTTTTTTCTGTGTTTTCCACAACCTTTGCTGTTTTTTCCTCTGTCATTGCTATACTCCTTTCCTGTCAAACCATAGTTACAGTTCTTCCATGCGCTTTCTCATCCAGATCAGCATATGGCGAACCAGATGGCAAGTCGCCAATCCTCTGCTTGTTTTTTTTTCAGTCTTATGATAGAATACTATTGTTATGGCAATGGGCCATCGCCAAGCGGTAAGGCACAGGACTTTGACTCCTGCACTCGAGGGTTCGAATCCCGCCGGCCCAGTACGATGGGGAAGTCCGCAGGGACGCCAGTTTGAAGGCGTTTCTGCGGGCTTTTCTTCTATAATAATATAGGAGGAATGAAGATGGAGAGAAAGAGAATCAGGGATTTTGGCATTGTGCCGGGCGTTATGAAAACCGGGCCTAAAAATAAGATTACAGACGTGCCGGGCGTGCTGGTAGGCCATAAGACAGTGAGAAACGGGGACAGCAGAACCGGCGTCACGGTGATTGTACCGGGACCTGGAAATGTATTTGACCGCAAGTTCATAGCCGCGGGATACGTACACAATGGATTCGGAAAGACCTGCGGCCTGGTGCAGGTGGAGGAGCTGGGAACCCTGGAGACTCCTATTGCCCTGACCAATACCCTGAACGTAGGTCTGGCAGCCGACGCCCTGGTGGAGTATACGATCAGGCAGTGCGCAAAGGACCAGGTGGAGGTTACGTCCGTAAGCCCGGTGGTGGGTGAGTGCAATGACTGTAAGATTAACCGGATTCAGCACAGGGCTGTGTCCATGGAGGATGTGATGGAAGCATTTTCACGGGCAGATGAGGATTTTGAAGAGGGTGATGTGGGCGCAGGCACAGGAACCGTGTGTTATGGCCTGAAGGGAGGAATCGGTTCCGCCTCCAGAATCATGAGAATCGGCGGTAAAAATTATACGCTGGGGGTTCTGGTGCAGTCCAATTTCGGGGCAACAGAGGATCTGGTCATAGACGGCATACGGGCCGGTGAACGGATTCTGGAGGAAAAGGAAAGGCGCAGGAAGATGGCCACCGCAGAACAGGACCAGGGGTCCATTATGACCATCATCGCCACGGACCTGCCTGTCAGTGACCGCCAGCTCAAGCGCATCATCCGCAGGGCGGGGGTGGGAATCGCCAGGACAGGCGCCTACACCGGACATGGCAGCGGCGAGGTGATGATTGGGTTTACCACCGCAGGGCGTCTGCAGGGAAAGGAAGCCCCGGAAATCATCACAACTGCCTGCATCAGGGAGGATCGGATTAACGTGGCCTTCAAGGCAGCAGCGGAAGCTGTCCATGAAGCTATCCTGAATTCCATGACAGCAGCCGGACATACCGTGGGACTGGCAGGAGAGGAGTATTACAGCCTGTCGGAGTTCCTTCCGCAGATTTTTAACCATTAATGACGAAGGGACATAAGCCCCTGCTCCGTTATCTCGCAGCCGCCCCTGGTGCGGTTGATGCGGATAAGCCCTTCTTCAGATAATTCTTTCAGCAGCCCCCGCAGGCGGCCGTCGCTTATTTCCGCGCCGGCCTCTGCCAGGGCGTTTTTTATGCCTCCCCGGCCGATGCGGGGGGAGGCGGCTATGGCAGCCAGCACCCTGAGGCGGACCGGGCTGTGGTCCTGGTCGGATTTGCGCATCTGGTTCCTGATATAGGAGGGAAGCTGTGCCAGTATCAGTGGATGGGCAGCATAGTGGGAAAAGAAATAGCGGGTCAGGTTGTAAAGCTCCTGGACATTGCCGGGATAATCGTAGTTCATCAGGAAGTCAAAGAGGCTGGAGGACAGGATGTCCCTGGCCATAAGGCTTTTGTTGTGGAACAGCTCCCGGAGGAACAGGTCCATGAGCAGAGGGATATCCTCCCTGCGTTTCCTGAGGGGCAGGGTGTCGATGGAAGCCGCATTCAGCAGGAAGAACAGTTCTTCGCGGAATGTGCCCTGCTGTACCAGCTCGTACAGATCCTGCCCGGCTGTGGCGATGATGCGCACATCAAAGGGGGAGAAGCGGGTTCCGAAGACATTTCCGGTCCGGTTGTCCTGAAGAATGTGAATCAGAATCCCCTGAATCTCGGGAGACAGGTACTCGGCGCTGTCAATGAGCAGGGTACCGTGGTTGGCCTCTTTGAACAGTTCCAGCATCTGGGAGAGCGGATCGGATACAGTCAGGGCTGCTCCCGGAAGTCCCGGGGTCTTATCCGGCTCTGATAAAATGCCTGGCCCAAAAGTCCCGTGTATCCTTGCGGCCACATTGAGCCCCATGGGCATATTCAGACAGAGAAAGGGATGCTGCCTTCTGGAGGAGGTCTTGTGTATGGCCCTGGCCAGCAGCTTTTTCTGGGTTCCGCTTTCGCCCTGAATCAGCACGGGGAAGTCATAGAGGGAGAGCCTTCTGGCATATTCCAGGATATTCTTCATGGGCTCCGAGGCAGTGGTAAAGCTGGTAAACATGCTGTCCGCATATTTGTAGTCGGAGAATACAGGGTCCGGGAGAGCAGGATAATCCCCGGTCCCGTCAGCCAGCACAGGACTCGGCGTGCTGGTGAGCAGGTACAGGGGCTCGTGGTTGGGCAGCAGCAGTTCCAGGGAGCTGAGCAGGAGGTGGTTTCCGCTGCGGTTCATCACCTTGTAATCCGCGCTGTGGCAGAAATCCATGCCCTTACAGGGCGGGGGCAGGAACTGGGACAGATTCCGGCCCGTGGTACCTGTCTCCGGCAGCTCCAGGTCCATGGAGAATCTGCGGTTGACCATGTTGATTTCCCCGCGGACCGACAGAAGACACAGGCCGATGGGAAGATTGCTGATAACAGTCTGAAGAAGCTGCCGGGAATAGATGTAATCCTGATAATAGGCGCTGGTCAGCTTGGCAATCTGCATGATGCTGTTTACATAGGACTTGGTAATCTGGTTGGACAGGCTGGCGGGAAGATGGAAGTACTCGCACAGCTCATTGACTGTGGAGATATCGATGATGCGGTTGCCGATATCGATGACATTGGTTATATGGCCGGGAACCAGCTGGGGCTCCCCTACGGTGATGGCATAGTGGATGGACTCGTCGGCAAGGATGCATCCCGGATAAAAGGGTTCAAAACGGTATTGGACCACACCGGCCTCCTTTAACTGATCCATGATGGTGACGATGGAGTCATAGGTGTCGTTTACGATGTAGACCCGTTCCCCGGGCGGTATGCGGATGATTTGGTCCAGACAGGCGTGGTTGAAGGTCCTGGTGCAGATAATCTGCATGACTTCCTTTGGGATGGGGACAGGAAATTCAGACTGGACCAGGGGGCTGGAAAAAAGGATGCACTGGTATCCCTTGATTTGTTCCGGACGCTGGACCTGATCCAGACCAATTGTATCAAAGGCAATATGGGCTCCCAATATCTTGTGGAGATAACTCTGGAATTCAAGGCGTATGTTGGAATTGATGCTGACTATGAGCACATGGTATTTTGGCTGGTTTCTGTCCATGGTCCGTCCTCCTGTGTAATATTAGGTTAATTATATCAAAAATATTAGGATATAACAACCTAATGACATTAAATTTTAAATTATAACGAATGCTTTACGGAAAAAAGAATGATTTATTTGACAAGGCAGCACAGAAACGTGTAAAATTATTGTAAGCAAGGATGCTTACGAAATGAGCGTGAGAGCTGTAGGTTTCCAGGCTTTTTTTGTATCATCACAAAAAGGAGGATATTCTATGAAGAAAAGCGGAAAGAAGCTGTGTGCCCTGGCACTGGCAGCGGCCATGCTGGGATTGACGGCATGTGGTTCATCATCAGGCACCAAGGATACGACCACGGCAGCTGCAGGCGGGGCGGCAGCTACAGAAGAAACGACAGCAGCGGCAGCTGTTGCGGAGGGAGAGTCTGTTTCCCAGGATACGGATATTATAGGAGCAGTCAATGTGGACTTTACCACGTTGGATCCGTTAGACACCAGCGACACCCTCTCAGGAGGCGTTCAGCGCCTTATCATGGACGGATTGTTTGGCTTTGATGACGACATGAAAATCATTCCCATGCTGGCAACTGAGTATACGGCCAATGACAGCGCCACGGAGTTCACCATCAAGCTGAGGGAAGGCATCACATTCTCTGACGGAACCCCATGGAACGCAGAGGCTGCCAAGGCCAACTTTGACCGTTGGGCGGACAAGTCCCTGGGACTTAAGAGAACCACATTGCTATGCAATATACTGGACACCACCACGGTTCAGGATGACTATACCATCGTAGTAAAGCTGTCCTCTCCATTTGGCGCGTTCATTGAGACACTGGCCCATCCGGCCTGTGTGGTCATGAGCCCCAAGGTAATCGAGCAGGGCTCCACGGCATGCGCAGAGACCCCCATCGGTACGGGACAGTATACATTTAAAGAGTGGATTCAGGGCGACCACCTTACCGTCGAACTGAACAAGGACTGGTGGGGCTATGACGCGGATATCTGCGGCGGCACGCCTCTGGCTGACAAGGACGCCGGCTTCAAGAGCATCACCTTAAAGCCTGTACCTGAGT
>OGSS01000627.1_pt1 | contig 33299 bp, 26 predicted proteins | sample 1553591 | NCBI WGS metagenome assembly OGSS01 (sample SAMEA2580061, study PRJEB22360) | human gut metagenome | biome: human gut; feature: human-associated habitat; material: faeces | place: Denmark | collected 2008/2010
ACCTCTCAGAATCGTTTTTTAGGAGAATTTGGCGAACGATTCTAGGGACTCTCAACTTCCCAAATCAAAATCCGTTGCTATAATAGACTTTACCGGGAAACGCCTGACTGCAGGGGCGCTTCCCAAACCAGGCAGCGGCTGCAGCCAGCAGCCCGGGCCAAAAAATAATATAATATAGAAACGGGATGGAATCCGGGAAGAAAGGGGAGCTTTTACTATGATGAGCTTTTTACAAACAGGAAAGGCACTGTACGTGCTGGCAGCAATCTGCCTGGCTGGAGTATTTACCAGGCTGATGGCAGGAAGCTTCTACAAACGATTAATTAAAGAAAGCACCAATATGGCATTGACTAAGAACAAATATCTGCGCGGATTGAAACAGAATGCAGAAGATACATATCGTATGAATCAGGGAATGAATAACACACGTGTATATCTGGAACGCCAGATGTACAGCCTGCGGACCTTTGGGATGTCCGTCAAGGGACTGGACAACCTGTCGGGGCAGCTGACACTTCTCTGCTTCCTGGCAGGCGGCGGAGCAGCATTTCTCTCTTATTGGTTTAGAAGTGATAACTACTATATAGTATTGTACGGCACCACAGGCATCCTGGCCGGCATGTTCACCATGCTGGTGGATTACGGAGTCAATCTGGAATCCAGGAGACAGCAGCTTCTTACCTGCCTCCAGGACTATCTGGAAAATGTGATGTGGCCGCGAATGAACCGGGAAGGCACAGCGGAGCATGTGCCTGCCGTTACAGCCGAGGAGGACCGCAGGGAGCCGGCTAATCTGCGTTCCATAGGAAGAGACCGCCGTTCAAATAGTAATAACAGAAGGGGGCTGGAGCAGACTGCTGCCAGCAGGGAAAAGCAGGAAGAGAAGTCAAAGGACAACTGGCTTCAGGACTTGAATCCGGAACAAAAAAGGATGTTGGGGGAATTGCTGAAAGAATTCATTTCCTAAATATGCTAGCCTCCAGGAATTTGTTTCCAGGGTCAGAAAGAAATGGTATTATAAGGGAAATTATGATATAATTTAAGAGATAAGCGGCTTTACCGCAGCACTGACAGAATCATGGACGCATGGTCCATGGACATAAGAAAAGGAGAGCGCGAGTTATGGGAAAGGAAGTTATGTTTGATTATTCCAAGGTAGCAGGATTCGTTTCTGCGGAAGAGATGGCCAACTTTAAGACCACAGTCATGAGTGCAAAGGAGACCTTGCTGGAGAAGACTGGCGCCGGTAATGATTTTCTGGGATGGATCGATTTGCCGGTAGATTATGATAAGGATGAATTTGCAAGGATTAAGAAGGCAGCAGAAAAGATTCAGAATGATTCTGACGTCCTGCTGGTGGTGGGTATTGGCGGCTCCTATCTGGGAGCAAGAGCAGCCATTGAATTTCTGTCGCACAGCTTTTATAATGTGCTGCCCAAGAGCGTTCGCAAGACACCCGAGATTTATTTTGTAGGAAACAGCATCAGCAGTAAATATATCCATGACTTAAAGCAGGTACTGGACGGCAAGGATTTCTCCGTTAACATCATTTCCAAGTCAGGCACTACCACAGAACCTGCAATCGCATTCCGTGTATTTAAGGAAATGCTCATTGAAAAATATGGCAAGGAAGAAGCCAACAAGCGCATCTACGCAACCACAGACAAGGCTAAAGGCGCCCTTAAGAACCTGGCCGACGAAGAAGGATATGAAGAATTCGTTGTGCCGGATGACGTGGGCGGACGTTTCTCCGTATTGACGGCTGTAGGCCTTCTTCCGATTGCAGTAAGTGGAGCGGATATTGATAAGTTAATGGAGGGTGCTGCTTCAGGAAGGCAGAAAGCCTTAGATGCACCATATGAATCCAACGCAGCCCTTCAGTATGCGGCTGTTCGCAACATCCTGCACCGCAAGGGTAAGGGAGTTGAAATTGTAGCCAATTATGAGCCAAGCCTTCACTATGTGTCCGAGTGGTGGAAGCAGCTCTATGGCGAGAGCGAGGGCAAGGACCAGAGAGGCATTTTCCCGGCGGCAGTGGATCTGACCACGGATCTTCACTCCATGGGCCAGTTCATCCAGGACGGATCACGTATCATGTTTGAGACAGTTCTCAGTATAGAGGAATCTCCGGCAGAGATTCTTCTGAATAAGGAAGACGTGGATACCGACGGCATGAATTACCTGGCAGGAAAGAGTGTTGATTTTGTAAATAAGAGCGCCATGAATGGAACCATCCTGGCCCACACCGATGGCAATGTACCTAACCTGATGGTTAAGATTCCGGAGCAGAACGAGTTCTATCTGGGAGAGCTGTTCTACTTCTTCGAGTTCGCCTGCGGTGTCAGCGGATATATCCTGGGCGTGAATCCATTTAACCAGCCAGGTGTGGAGAGCTATAAGAAGAACATGTTCGCACTGTTAGGTAAGCCTGGATATGAGGCTCAGAGAGAGGAACTGCTTAAGAGGCTGTAATGACAGGGCGGGCCTGCGGGGGCTGGTCAGTCATACCATATAATCTTAGTCGGATGAAAGCTAAATAGAGATACGGCGCAGAGAAAAGGCCGTCCTGCTGATGGGGTAAGTCAGCAGGGCGGCTTTTCGATTGCCTAAAATATCCGGGACACCGGATTTGGGCCGGTTTACATCAGACTCTGCGATGTGTAAGCTTCTTAGAACCTGCGAGATATAAGCTCCTTAGACCCTGCGGAGTGTAAGCGCTTTTTGGCGTTCTGTCCCGTCCTGTTTTAACTGCCGTATAACAAAGAGAAGGGTATAAAAGGCCATGAAGCCTGACACAGCGGGCGCAATCAGTCCGATGACAAACAGGTTGTCCGGGCAGTAGGTGTAAGCCAGCCATATGAGAGGCATTCTGAGGGCCAGGGCGCCGAAACAGCAGCTGACCATGGTAAACACTGTCTTGGAACGGCCATTCATGAAGCCGTTGAGACAGAATACAAAGGAGACAGCCAGATAATCAAAGCTGCAGGAATGGAAAAAGGGAGTTCCCGCTTCTATGATATCAGGATTGGTGTTAAAGAGCCCAATCATGGTCTGGGGAGACAGCTGGGCCCACAGGAAAAAGACAGAGGATGCCAGTACTGCAAATCCAATGCCGGCTGCCAGGGACTGCCTTGCCCGTTCCGGCTTCCCGGCGCCGTAGTTCTGGGCCGTGATAGCTGCCAGGGCGCTGGCTATGGAGGTGGCGGGGAGCATGGCGAACACGTCGTATTTACTGGCTATGCCGACTGCAGCTGCCGCGTTTACCCCCAGGCGGTTGGTGACCGAGGTCAGATAGAGAAAGGACAGCCGCACCATGCATTCCTGGGAGGAGATGGGGATTCCCACCATGGCCAGTTCCTTAAGCCTGTCCCTGTCAATGCGCAGGTTCTTAAGGGTAAAGGTAAATATGAACTTCTTCCTGTTAAGGTAGATAATGGAGCATATCATGCTGATGGACTGGGAGAGGACGGTTGCCAGGGCCGTGCCGGCTACTCCTAATTTCAGATACTTTACAAAGATAATATCGCCCGCAATGTTGAGCACACAGGACAGGGCCACAAAATACATGGGCCTGCGGGAATCGCCGTATCCCCGCAGTATGGCACTTATGGCATTGTAGCCGCAGATGAAGAATATGCCGCAGAAGCATATGGTTACATACTGTCTGGCCTCATCCATGGAGGCGGCCGGCGTCCTTAAGGCAGTCAGTATGGTGTCTCTGAAAATAAGCATTCCAATGGTCAGCACCAATGCCACAATTGCAAATACGGACAGGGTGGTCCCGATGGTGCGGCAGGTCCTTTCCTCGTCCCTCATGCCGGTGTATTTTCCCACCAGAATGGTGCCGCCCAGGGTCAGGCCGGATACCATGCTGGTGATGATTTGGGTTACCTGGGTTCCGGTGGACACCGCGGCCACGCTCTCCGGCGTACAGTACCACCCGATGACCATAAGGTCCACGGCCCCGTACAGGGCTTGTATGACATTGGCAATCAGAAATGGGACGGAAAATGCCAGCAGTACGTGAAATACATTGCCCTCGGTCAGCAGATTGTGGTTTTTCATGATGAATCTCTCCTCAATATTTCAGTTGTTAAGAATAAAAATAAACCCTCCAGTAACTGGAGGGTCAATAAGAAATATTTATTTTTCCATGCATTTTAAGTATGGAATCTGTATTTCCGTCACATACCGGGTTGCGTCATTGGTAAAACCCGCATCGATCAGTGTGATTTCCACGGAATCCCCGCAGCAGGCATACCCCATCCGGTCCATATATTCCAAAAGCTGTATATAGTACTGCGGCGCTTCCTTATGAGTGCCGGAGAAGCGCACGCTTACATAATCCCCGGCCTGCAGATATTGTTCCTCACCCCTGAAGTGGTCCTCCTTCTCAAGAAGTACAAAGATACCTGAAAATGATTCAAATTTCCGGGCCTTCAGATTGGCGGAGGACAGGGAAACACCTACCTTGCCCAGAAACATCACAGGTTCCAGGGTGTTGGCTCTTTCCAGCTCGCGAAGTGAGAATTCCAGGTCCTCTCCCAGCATGATATCCTTCCTCAGGTAGGCAATCTGTCTTTGGTCAGAATGAAGGGTCCTGATCTCGCCGCATGGTGTGTGAATGGCGTCCTCAAGTGCTTTGAGGCGGTATTCCAGCTTCTGTCCAATCTGCATCAGTTCACTGATTTTTGCCTGGGTTTCCTCCTTCTGCTCTTTGAGCAGGCCCAGCATGATATCCACGTCCCTGTTTTCAAAGAATAACGCAATTTTCTTAAGGGATACTCCCAGGGCCCGCAGATACTTGATGGTATTCAGGCGTTCAAACTGGCGGGTGGAGTAATAGCGGTATCCGGTTTCCGGGTCTGTTGTCTCAGGATGCAGGATGCCGATTTCATCGTAATACCGCAGGGTGCGTATGTTGATGCCGAACAGGTCCGCCATTTCTCCGATTGTGAAAAGGTTTTTCATGACATGCCTCCGCTTATCACAAAGATTATATACGTTTCATTGCAGCTGTCTCAGGGGCGCCGTATACCATGTTTTTTCATGCGCCTCCACAGCGTTGTACGGTTAATACCAAGTTTTTCGGCAGCCAGGGTCTGGTTGTAATTGGATTCTTCTAGCATCCGAATCAGATATTCCCGTTCCCCGTCCTGGTAGAATGGCAGAATAGGCGTATCCGCGGACTGGAATTTCACTGGCAGTTCTTCGGGATGCAGTGCCTCGCGCATATCGTCCGCGGTAATTTCCTCCTTATCCATGCATATAACCACCAGCCGTTCCGTGACATTTCTCAGTTCCCGTATATTCCCTGGGAAATGGTAGTCAGACAGCATCTGGATGGCAGCTGTGGCCACATGGGGGATGATTCTGCCCAGCTGCCGGTAATACAGATTTAAATAGTGGAGAAAAAGTATCTTGGTATCTCCGCAGCGCCTGCGCAGGGGAGGCAGGAATAATTTTAATACATTCAGACGGTAAAGGAGGTCCTGGCGGAATCTTCCCTGTTCCGTTATGTGGCTCAGACTGTGATTGGTGGCGGCGATAATGCGTACATCCACAGAGATCACCCGGTCCCCGCCCACCCTGCGGACTTCATGCTCCTGGAGTACGCGAAGGAGTTTTCCCTGAATGCTGAGGGGAATCTCGGAGATTTCATCCAGAAACAGGGTTCCCTTGTGTGCCAGCTCAAAGAGACCGATTTTCCCGCCTTTGGCCGTACCGGTAAATGCGCCCTCCACATATCCGAATAATTCACTTTCCAGCAGGTTTTCCGGTAATGCAGCGCAATTGACTGCCACAAACGGTCCGTTGCAGCGGGTGCTGGCATTATGTATACTTTGTGCAAACAGCTCTTTTCCAGTGCCTGTTTCCCCTTCTATGAGAATATTCGATGAGACTGACGCAAATTTTTTGGCTTTTTCGATGACATAATCTATTTCCGGACTTTCATGGATAATATCATCAAACCGGTAATGGGCGTTAAGTCCTTTGTCCGTCATCTTTTTACGTATCTGAATTTCCACCTGCTGAATCTGTGTTACGTCCTGGAAGGTTACCACGATACCGGTAATGCGGCTGTTGATGATAACCGGATGGATGGTGGCGTTGATGGTGTAGTTTTTCCAGCGTATCACCTGGTTGGGAAGCTCTGTGCCGGTATTTATGACAGTGGAGACCGGTTCTGAGAGGAATGGGAAGGTGGATAGCAGGGAAAGCCCCTGAAGCTTCTTTTTCTGCCCTGTGTACATCTTCAGGGCAGCCGGATTACAGATTTTTATGGTCTGCTGTGTATCCACATATAAGACGCCGTCCATGGCTGTCTGGGTGATGGTTGTGAACATTGCCGAGCGTTCGCGCTCCATGCGCACCACATCCACGGTACGCACGGCCTCGTCAAGGGCCCTGGTAATGGCCTCATTGCCTGTGCGTATGGTGACGGAGGGAAGTCCCCGCTGGGAACAGATTAAATTGACGGAATATCCTCCTATGAAGGCAGTATAACCATCAGACACGGCCTGGTCAATTGCCTTGGCAATATCATCCGTGGTCTCTGAATGATAGCTTTTGATATCGCAGCTTACAAAATTTCCCAGTTCATCTGCCTCAGCCAGGGCTGTATAATTACCAATAAATGCCACCCTCTTGGGCGAATAAAGCGTGATACACTCATTGAGAGCCCGAATCAGATCATACGCGGTAATAGGAAGTTCTATAATAGGAAGCTCAGGGGTCATCCTGCGCAGTCCGCAGGCCGTGTAACCGCGGGCTATGATGACGTCGCTGTGGGCATTAAATGAAAATGTTTCAAGTTCATCGGCTGTGCGCATCTCAATTCTTTTTCTCAGCCGTGCGCAGAGAGGATGATTTTGGAAGATTTTGTTAACTTTCTCCTCCAACTCGGGGTAAGGGATAATAAAAATGATATTTATGAGCATAAAGTACCTCCTTGATGATGCAATGCACGCAACGTTGCTTCAATACTACAACACTGTTGCGAAATACACAAGAAGGATTTGAAAAATAATTTTCTTTGATTAGTCATAATTTAATAGAAGTTGATGGCTATTTATAACGAATTGTGTAATTATATATATGTTGGCATGTGATTTGCTAGTTATATAAGTATCCAACAAAGGCCTTAACCGGCTCTGTAATAAAATACACAGGAGGAATGACAATGAAAAAAAGAACAGCAAAGGTTTTCGCAATGGCAATCGCGTCCCTGTTTGTTTTGAGCGCATGCTCCGGGACAGCCAGTAACCAGACAAGTACAGGGGAGACAGCAGGTGCAGCAGGGACAACTGATACAGCCGCCTCCGCGGCAGCCAACCCGTCGGCGGGCGGCAACCATTTCACGTATGTTATAGGTACGGAGCCCCTTACGATGGATACCCATTTGATGAGTGATGCAAATACCGGCCGTGTCTCTGTTCAGATACATGAAAATCTGGTGAAGAGAGATTTGGAAGGCAATTTCCAGCCCGTACTGGCCACAGAGTGGTCCCCCAATGAGGATGCCACAGAATGGACCTTCAAGTTAAGGGAGGGTGTTACGTTTCATGATGGGGAACCCTTTAATGCAGAGGCAGTGAAATATAACATTGAGCGTCTTAAAGACCCTGCAACAGGCTCGCCTAAGTCATCTCTGGTGACCATGATTTCAGACTTTGATATTGTAAATGATCACGAAATTAAATTTATACTGGACCAGCCCTGCGCTGTGATTCCGGCCATGGTCAGTACATACAGCACAGGCATGATGAGTCCCAAGGCCCTGGAGGAGTACGGAAAGGACTACAGTACTCATGCAGCGGGTACCGGTCCCCTCAAATTGAAGGAGTGGATTCCAGGCACATCCATGTCTTTAGAGAAAAATGAAAACTATTGGGGTAAGACGGCAACAGCAGAAACCATTGATATTAAAATTATTGCAGAGGATTCAGCCAGGGCGATGATGCTTAAGACTGGTGATGCAGATGTTGCAGCGAATATTCCAAGTGTTTTAGTGGACGAGCTTCAGAGTGACCCCAATGTTGAGGTGGAGATGGTTCCCGGTTACCGCACCATTTATCTGGGGCTGAACTTCCAGGATGAGAAGCTTGCAAATCTGAAGGTCCGAGAGGCCATTGACTATGCGATTGACCGTGATGCCATTATCAATGGTATTTTAGGCGGTTATGTGACATACCCGTCCACGGGCGTTATCTCCTCATCGATTCAGAATGCAAAACAGGGGATTGGGGACGATTATAAATACGACCCTGAGAAGGCAAAGCAGTTATTGGCAGAGGCCGGTTATCCGGACGGATTTACCACAAAAATTAATACACCGGAAGGCAGATATGCAATGGACCGCCAGGTTGCGGAAGCCATCCAGGCCATGCTGTCGCAGGTGGGAATCACAGCAGAGGTCAACGTTCTGGACTGGGGTGCATACACAGAAGCAGCCGCTGCCGGGGATACGGAAATCTTCCTTTTAGGAAAGGGATGCGCAACCGGAGATCTGGCCCAGGATCTTATGTACAATTACAGGTCAGGTGAGCTCCAGAACTATACGTTCTACTCCAATCCTGAATATGACAAGGTATGTGAAGAACAGCAGCGTACAGCAGACGAGAACGCGCGTAAGGAACTGCTGTACAAGATGCAGGATATCATCCATGAGGACAGGGCATCCATCATACTGTATTATGAGAATCAGACATTCGGGACAAGAGCAGACGTATCCGGTCTGGTAATCTATCCAAATGAGACAATCGAACTGGCATATCTGGCCAGAAAGTAAAGGGATAAAAACGGGATATAAAAACGTAGTCTGAAAACGTAATAAATAATGGTTCCCTCCCCGGGATGTATCCCGGGGAGGGAAGTTAAGAAAGGAACAGGGCGGTCAATGGCAAAATATATTTTTAAACGAATGTTGTCTTTGATTCCAGTGCTTATTGTAGTCTCCCTATTAGTATTTCTGATGGTACATATGATGCCCGGCGATCCGGCCCGGCTAATAGCAGGTGAGCAGGCTACAACAGAGGACGTGGAGCGGATTCGGGTAGCGTATGGATATGATAAGCCTCTGTACGTACAATATTTCAAATATGTCGGGGGCATTCTTCAGGGGAATTTTGGCACATCTACAAGAACTGGCCGGCCTGTGGCGGAAGAGCTGGCAGTACGTTATCCGAATACTCTTTTACTGGCAGCCACCTCTACCATTGTGGCAATCATAGGCGGTGTGGGGATTGGCCTGCTGTCAGCCGTGAAACGGTTTTCCATATGGGATAATCTATGTATGTTCCTGGCCCTGATAGGCCTTTCCACACCGGCATTTTATCTGGGCCTGATGCTTATGCTGGTTGTCTGTGTCAAGCTTCAATGGCTTCCCATTACACCCCAGTCCACGGCGCTGAGCCTGATCCTTCCCACGGTTACGCTTTCGTCCAGAAGCCTGGCGACCATTGCCCGTATGACACGGTCCAGCACTCTGGAAATATTGGGGCAGGATTACATCCAGACCGCCAGGGCGCAGGGGTTCAGCAAAAGAAAAGTCATATTCGGATGTGCGTTAAAGAATGCCATGAATGCCATTGTGACGGTTGCCGGACTTCAGTTTGGCCTTTTAATTGGAGGCGCTGTCATTACAGAGAAGGTATTCGGATGGCCGGGTCTGGGGGATTTAATCGTGACATCAATAAAGGCAAGGGATTTCCAGGTGGTACAATCAGCCATACTGGTAATTGCCGCATCGTTTGTGGTTGTTAATTTGATTGTAGACCTTTTATATGCAGTCATCAATCCAAGAATCAAATTGTCCTGATGGGAGGGAGACGAATGCCGGAGAAGTCAGAGAATTTAGAAGCGGAAGGCGCTTTGCAGGCAGATATCAAGATTTCCAAATCATATCAGATCAAGCGCTTCTGGCATAATTTTAAAAAGAGAAAAATCGCTGTTCTGGGCCTGGTGATTGTACTGCTGTATGTTGCCGTAGCAATTGCGGCACCATGGATTGCCCCCTATGACCCGGAAGAGGCTAATTTCAGCATCATGCTGAAAGCCCCGGGCACCATAGAAGGGCATCTCCTTGGAACGGATGAGCTGGGCCGGGATATCCTGAGCAGACTGGTATATGGGGCCAGGATTTCAATTGGAATCGGCGTCACGGTAGTGATGGCGGCATTTTTCATAGGGGTTCCCCTGGGAATTGTGTCGGGTTACTATGGGGGGAAAATGGATTTCATGTTGATGCGGATTATGGATGTGCTGATGGCATTTCCGCAGCTGCTTTTGTGTATTTTGTTTGTGGCGGTATTGGGAGCCAACCTGACCAATGCGGTTATGGCCGTGTCCATCTATACAGTGCCGAATTTTGCCCGTATGGCCCGAAGCGAAACACTGGCCATTAAGAACGGTGAATATATTGAGGCGGCTAAAGCTTTGGGCGCCAATAATTTCCGTATCATAGTGTCACACATCCTGCCCAATATCATGTCGCCTTTAATTGTTCTGGCCACTTTGAATTTCGGAAATGCAGTTTTGACTACCTCCGGGATGGGATTTTTGGGTATCGGCGCCCAGCCGCCCACACCGGAGTGGGGAGCAATGCTGTCCAGCGGACGTCAATATCTGTTGGTAGCACCTCATGTGACCAGTATCATTGGTTTGGCAATTCTTTTCCTGGTATTGGGCCTTAACCTGTTTGGCGACGGCTTAAGGGATATTTTGGATCCTAAGCTTAAGAGTGATTGATATGACAAACGTTTTAATGAGAGGCGATGGAATGAAAGAGATATTCGAGTACATAGAACAGCATCATGAAGCATATTTGGAGGAATTATTTACATTTTTAAGGTGTAAGAGCATCAGTACCCGGGATGAAGGGGTGGAGGAATGTGCAGAGCTTCTTGCCGGAATCATGGAGAGGAGCGGTATCAAGGCTTCCATCTATCCCACGGACAGGCATCCCATTGTATACGGGGAGCGTATAGAGGACGAAACCCTTCCCACCATGCTGGTATATGGCCATTATGATGTGCAGCCGCCGGAGCCCTTAGAGGAGTGGGAGAGCGAACCGTTTGAGCCAGCCATACGGAATGGGAAAATATTCTGCAGAGGGGTATCAGATGATAAGTCGCAGCTTTTCACCCATATCAAAGCTGCACAGGCATGGGTGGAAGTGAAGGGGAAGCTTCCTGTCAATATAAAATACCTTTTTGAGGGAGAGGAAGAAATCGGAAGCCCGGATTTGCTGCCCTTTGTTGAAAGCCATAAAGAGCTGTTAAAATGCGATGTGTGTTTTTATTCAGACAGCCATTATCATGAAAGCGGCAGGCCCCAGATTAATCTGGGTGTAAAAGGGCTTTGCTATGTGGAGATTACATTAAGGGAGGCTGAGACAGACCTGCATTCCATGATGGCGGCCTGTATACAGAATCCTGCCTGGAGGATGGTTAAGCTTCTGAATACGATGCGGGATGCAGAGGGCAATATCATCATTGACGGGTTTTATGATGATGTACGGCCTCTGAGCCAGCTGGAAATAGATGCAGTATCAAAAATTCCATCTGACGAAGAAGTTCTGAAGCAGCAATATGGCACAGACCATTTTATAAAGGGCAGAAAGTCAGATAATTTCTACTATAACCTTATATTTGAACCCACCTGCAACATTGCGGGTATATCCTCAGGATTTGCCGGCAGCGGATCCAAAACCGTGCTGCCGAGGGAAGCGGTTGTGAAGATTGACATGCGTCTTGTTCCGGGACAGACTCCGGATAAGATATACGAGACATTGCGCCGCCATCTGGATAACCATGGGTTTGAGGATGCGCAGCTTAAACATTATGGCATGGTTACCCCGTCCAGGACACCGGTGGACCATCCATATGTGGAAGTGGCAGCGCAGGCACTGCGCGAGGGATTCCGTGAAGAACCCATCATTTTCCCGGGAATCGGAGGCGTGGCGCCTGATTTTGTATTCACCGGCCATCTTGGCGTGCCGAGTATTGTGATTCCCTATGCTGCCGCAGACCAGAAGAACCATGCACCCAATGAAAGCATGGTGCTGGACGGATTTTTTAAGGGAATCCGCACATCGGCGGCATTGCCATACTATCTGGCAAAAAAGACACAGGCATGAGCCTGAAAGATTTGTGCGGTTAACCTGTGATTGGCAGGGCGCCGCTGAAAGGGGAAAAGGATATGAGCGAAAACCTGCTTGAAATAAAAGATTTAAGCATTGAATTCCGCACATATGACGGAGTGGTGAAGGCAATCAACCATATGTCGTTTGATGTGCCCAAGGGAAAGACGGTGGGGCTCGTGGGGGAGACCGGGGCTGGCAAGACTACCACAGCCCTGTCTGTCATGGGTCTTGTACCAAACCCGCCTGGCGTCGTCACATCTGGTTCCATCCTGTTTGAGGGAACGGATTTGTTAAAACTGAATGAATCGTCCATGTGCCAGTACCGCGGAAAGAAAATAGGAATGATATTCCAGAATCCCATGACATCCTTAAATCCGGTATATACGGTGGGGCATCAAATCAGCGATGTCATCAAACAGCATCAGAATGTTGACCAGAAGGAGGCCTGGAAGAGGGCCGGCGATATGCTGGAAATCGTGGGCATTCCCAGGGAGCGCCTCACAAACTATCCTCATGAGTTTTCAGGAGGTATGAAGCAAAGGGTATGCATCGCTATGGGGTTGTCCTGTAATCCTCAGCTGCTGATTGCGGACGAACCCACAACTGCTTTGGATGTTACCATCCAGGCCCAGATTTTGGAATTGATGAAGGGCCTGAAGGAGAAATATAAGACCTCTACCATATTCATAACCCATGCACTGGGGGTCGTGGCGGAGATTGCGGATTATGTGGTGGTGGTCTATGCAGGGTGCGTGATTGAGAAGGGGACCATACAGGAGGTGTTTGAACATCCGTCCCATCCATATACGCAGGGCCTGTTTGGATGCCTGCCGGATATTGAGTCAGAGGAGTCTGCAATGCTTCACGTTATCAGGGGTTCCATGCCTGACCCCATGGATTTGCCCGCAGGATGCAAATTTTGCCCGAGATGTGACAAGGCCATGGATATATGCAGGACATCAGATCCAAAGGACATGTCGATTGGCGGAGAGCACACTGTTAAATGTCATTTATACGGAAAGGATGAACTGGTATGAGTGATACGATTTTAGAGGTTCACAACTTGAAGAAGTATTTTAAGGTGCCGGCAGGTACGCTCCATGCAGTGGATAATGTAAGCTTCCATATAGATAAAGGGGAGACCTTAGGACTTGTGGGGGAGAGCGGGTGCGGAAAGTCAACGGTAGGCAGGGTGATCCTGCGTCTGATTCCCCATACAGATGGCCAGGTCATTTATCAGGGGGAGGATATACTTTCCTATGATAACAGGAAGATGCAGAGTTTGAGAAAGAAAATGCAGATCATATTTCAGGATCCGTATTCCTGCCTGGACCCCAGAAAGACTATCGGGCAGATTATAGCTGAGCCTCTGCGCATACATAAGACGTATCCGGCAGGAGAGATTAATGACAGGGTTTTGGATTTGATGGCAAAGGGCGGTGTCAGCAGGAAACTGTTTAACAGCTATCCCCATGAACTGGATGGGGGCAGACGCCAGAGGGTGGGAATCATAAGAGCGCTGGCCCTGAATCCGGAGTTTATCATATGCGATGAACCGGTGTCATCCCTGGACGTATCCATCCAGGCCCAGATACTTAACCTGCTTCAGGAACTCCAAAGCACAATGGGGTTAACCTACCTGTTTATATCCCATGACCTGAGCGTTGTACGCCATATCAGCAACCGGATACTGGTAATGTATCTGGGGCAGATGGTGGAAATATGTGATTCCAGGGAACTGTTCAGGAATCCCGTACATCCTTATACTAAGGCACTGCTGTCCGCTGTCCCCATTGCCAAGTATGGATATAAAAGGGAACGGATTCTGTTGGAGGGGGATGTACCCAGCCCAATCAATCCCAAACCGGGATGCAAATTTGCGAACCGCTGTCTGATGGCTCAGGACATCTGCAGGAGTGAGGAGCCCCCGGTATATACGGTGTCACCCGGCCATCAGGTGTGCTGTCACATGGCGGAACACTAAAACAAGAGAAGTGTCCGGAGATACGTTACTCCTCAATTACCTGAATTTCCAAAAAATCAAAATCAATGGATTCTATGAAATTATCCTGGGTAAAACGGACCTTGTCATGAAGCTGGAATTCTTTAACAGAAGAATCCAGCCAGATTGGTTTTTCCAGGTCAAACTCATAGCAGATGGAATCCAAAGAGTCAAAGACCATCTGTGTCCTGGACAAGGAGTAGTCAGTTATGCCAACTACAGTGTCCTTGACCAGATGGTTGTCTTTCATAATTTTTCCCCACATTCTGAACATAGTGCGTCTCCTTTGGTGAGTTTGCTGTATCGGTTTCTGATGTTTTAGTATAACATCTAATCGGGTGTTTTAAAAGTGGTTTTTAAAGCCTGTACTGCTTCCGGTATCCGGAAGGCGAGGTCTGGGTGTACGGATGAAACAATTCATATTTCAGCCATATTTGAATTTTTTGTAACATCCCTTGCCCGTGGGGACTATTTGTAGTAAGCTATACATAATGACAAATGTTCCCATAAGGAGGAAATGCAGGTGGGACAGGCAATTACGGATTATGTAAAGTTCCTGGCAGATGCCAGGGATGCAGTGTACCGTCTTAACTGTGACCAGAATACGGCCGGCCAGCTGGCGGATGAGGAAGAGAAGAAAGAGCGGGAGCTTGAGGCGGCCAGGAAGGCTGTGTCAGATTCCGTGAACCAGACGATTAGGAAGCGTCTGGATGAGATTAACTCCAGCTACGACAAGGAGATCGGAAAAGGACAGGAACGTCTCAAGAAGGCCAGGGCAAAGCGGGAGAAGGCCAAGAGTCAGGGGATGAAGGAACGGATTGCAGAGGAGACCAGTGAACTGAGGGAACATAACCGGGATTTGAAGGTGCAGATGAGGACGTTGTTCCAGAAGAACCGGGTGCCCGCCTGGTGCGGGACTACATTTTATTACGCCCTGTACTATCCCAGAGGATTTAAGGAAATTATGATATTCCTGCTTACCCTGATAATCTTCTTTTTGGGGATTCCCTGCGGCATCTATTTCCTGATTCCCCAGAGGGTTATCTGGTATCTGGCGGCTGTGTATTTTGTGGATGTCCTCCTGTTTGGCGGAGTTTATGTGATGATTGGTAACAAGACCAGAATCCGCCACCAGGATACTCTAAAGAGGGGAAGGGATATCCGCAATGTCCTGAGGTCCAACCAGAAGAAGATAAAGGTTATTACCAGGACGATTCAAAAAGACGGCAACGAGGATATATATGACCTGGAAAAATACGACGATGAGATTGCCTGTGTGGAGCAGGAACTGTCGGAAATCGCTTCCAGGAAAAAGGATGCTCTGAGCACCTTTGAGAATGTGACCAAAACCATTATTTCAGATGAGATCATAGCCAGCCACAAGGAAAACCTGGACAGGCTCACCCGGGAACTGGACGAGGTGTCCGTGAACCTCCGCAGCCTGGAGAGCAGTATTAAGGAGCAGAATATACGCATTACAGATACCTATGGCCCATACCTGGGCAGGGAATTCCTGCAGCCGGAGAAACTGGCGCAGCTATCCAGATTCATACAGGACGGTTCTGCGTCTAATATTACGGAGGCCATTAAGGTGTATCGTGATGCCGGACAGGATGAGAGATAATCATAACATCTAAAAATGAAATCCAGAGACGTCACCCTTTTCGGGTACTGTCTCTGGATTTTTTATATGGGCAATGCTATTTTCCCCGGGAAAACACCTGCTTTCCGTCGATAAATACAGAAAGGATGCTGGTTTGTATTTCAAGGGGATTTCCGTCAGTTACTACAATATCCGCATCCTTCCCTGCTTCCAGGGAGCCCACCCGGTGGGCCAAGCCAATATGTTCAGCGGGATGGATGGTGATGGCCTTCAGCGCTTCAAATTCATCCATCCCAGCCTTGACCGCCAGACCTGCGCAGAGGGCAAGATAGTTCTGAGGGATAAAGGGAGCATCGGTAATGATGGAAACATGGCAGCCCCTGGCTGCCAGTACGCCGGGCGTGTCCCAGGTTTTGTTTCTCAGCTCAAACTTGTTTGCGTGGCCCAGCGTGGGTCCCACAGCCAGCATCACGTTTTCCTTTGCCAGCTCTTCTGCAACCAGGTGCCCTTCCGTAACATGTTCCAGCGTAATATTGATATCAAATTCCCTGGCGATGCGCAGAGCGGTAAAAAAGTCATTTGCCTGGTGTGCGTGGGCCTTTAGCGGGATTTCTTTCCGGAGCACCGGCAGCATGGCCTGAAGTTTCATATCAAAGGGAGGACGGTCTGCGATATGATCGCCGGCACAATCCAGTTTTGCCTCATACTCCTTGGCCCTGAAGAGAACCTCACGCAGACGGGCTGCAGTGGTCATGCGGCTGGAATTGCCCTTTTCTCTGTAGTTACGCTTTGGATTCTCGCCAAAGGCGCATTTCATGGCAACTTCTTTTTTAATACACATCTGCTCCACTCTGCACCCCACTGGTTTGATGGCGGCAAAGGTGCCCCCCAGAACATTTGCGCTGCCTGGGCCCACGCAGAGGGTCGTGACGCCGGCATTCCGCGCCTCCAGCAAGGTTTCGTCCCTGGGTTCAATCCCATCAATCGCGCGAAGCTGTGGGGATATAATATCTCCCAGCTCATTATAGTCATGTCCCTCGTAGCCAATGCCATATCCGGACAAACCGGTATGGGCATGGGCCTCTACAAATCCTGGGTAAATCTCCAATCCGGCCGCATCGTATACTTCTGCACCATCCCGGAACATGTCCGGCTGGATCTTCACGATTTTTTTGTTATCCACCAGAATATCAGCGATAAAAGGATTCCGGTCGACCGCATTATGGATAAGTCCGTTTTTAATCAGCAGCATAGCTATTCCCACCTGCCCTTTCTTATTAAAATTCAATTTTGTCCGGTGTGTTCCGGATATTTTTGTTACAGATACATGTTCAGCCACCGAAGGATTTCGCTGTGGTAGCGGTCCCGGGCCAGAGGCGTTCCTCTGCTGGCAAGGCTGTGATTTTCTCCGGGGAATATGCATAACCTGGCCGGCACGCCGTGAACCTTTAGTGCGGTAAAGAGCATCTGTCCCTGGGAAAGGTGGCTGCTGCGGTCGTTCTCGCCGTGAAGCAGCAAAGTGGGCGTATTCATGGAAGCGATACGGCTGAGAGGAGAACGCTTCCACAGTTCCCCGGTTTGCCGGAACGCACAGGCCTTCATCTGTTTTTCGGCAAATGCAATGCCGTGATCACTGGTGGATACCATAGATACACAGTTGGAAATGACTCCATCGCAGATTGCGGCCCTAAAGCGGCTGGATTTTCCCGTGGCATCCGCAGCCAGATAAGCCCCGTAGCCAGTGCCGATCACTGCCAGACGTCCGGGATCGATCTCAGGGAAGGCATCCAGGGCAGCATCCAGGAAACGGATAAGGCCGTTGTAGTCATCGTCACCCCAGCGCCCCTCCAGCAACGAATAATCCCTGCCATAGCCTGTGCTGCCGGGCAGGTTGGCGAACAGCACAACATAACCGTTCTGGGCAAGCAGCTGCATTCCAAAATGATACACTTCACCAAATGCCTGATTGGGGCCGTCATGGATAAATATAACAGCAGGACAAGTCTTTTCCACTGTTTCCTCACGGAGCGCCCAGCCCTGGATACCCCGGCAGCGGATTTCCACCATGGGATGGCAGGGAAGCGTGTCCTCGCCGTGAAGGTGTGAAATCATCTGCTCTCCATCCCTCAGGACGTATACCTCATCACATGAACCCTTGCGCAGACCGGCAAAAGCAACACGCCCGGCATGAACGTCCAGCTTCTCAATGCTGCCTGGGGCAAGGGTCATGCACAGCGGTTCGCCCGGGGCAGCCAGTTTATAAATCTGGGAGGAACCCTTCTTTGTGGCGGCAAAATAGAGCTCATCCCCGTCCGCGCAAAACGTTTTCCCCTGCCAACCGATATCGGAAACAATGGAATTTCCAACCTCAAGCCCGGAAACATGCAGGGCCTCAGCTTTTCCGGTGTCCAGGGAGACCTGTATCAGAGCGGGAGCAGCGCCCGGCTCTCCGCTCATACCAGGCGTATAGAAAAAGGCATAATTGCTGCCCAGGGCAAGATATCTGATTTCACCGCCGTTCTTACAGAGGAGCCGGTCTTTTCCGTCCCAACAGCGGATTTCATTAGCAAAATCCCCACGGCTGCCGGGAGTATATCCGGCATAGGCCAGCCTCTTTGCATCTGCCGACACAATACATACATCCATCTCTTCAGGAGAGATACGTTTAAGCTGGCCGCCGTAGGAGCAAAGAAAAAGCTGACGCCGGATTTTGGCCCGGTATCCCCCTTCATCCTCCCATATGGGAAGTTCATCCAGGATGGTCCACGATCCGTCTTCCTCAGCCTTTTCCTCAGTAATCGGGCGCCGGGCTGAGACGAGAAGCTGTCCCAAAACCCATCCTTCAATTCTGGCGGCAAAGGGGATGTTCCAGACCGTTCCTTCCGAACCGTCCTTCATGGATACAAGCGCGAATTGTGTGCCGCCTCCATTGGGCCGGCTAACCGCCAATGTAGTCTCATCTGCCCAGGCAAAGCTGGTAATGCCGGGCACTCCTATGGGATAGGACACAGTAAAATCACTGATATACAGATTGGTTTCATATGTATTTTCTGCTTCACAGGGAGTATGGACAAGGAACGCGCAGCAGCGTGCTCCGGGAGAAACGCGCAGATCCGATACGCTGTGCAGACTTAGTATTTCAGGATGCTTCATTCCATACGTTCTCCTTTCAGGTATTTGTCCATCCAGCTTGTAATCTCCGCCAGGCGTTTCATACGGCAGCGGGGCTTTCCTGCACGGGACAGTTCATGGTTTTCTCCATGGAACAGGCACAAACGCACCGGTGTGCCTGCCAGCATAGCTCCGGTATAAACCGGCATCATTTCACTCAGAGGGCATCGCCGGTCTTCGTCAGAGTGGATGAAGAGCATTGGTGTCCTGATATTCATAGCATATTTTCCAGGTGAATGCTCCCAGGCATGTTGGGCATCATACAGCGGTGACGGGGGGAACTGCTCGCTGGTGACCCAGAAGCCGCTGTCGCAGGCAGCATAATGCACCATCCAGTCACCGATACTGCGCTGGCTTGCCGCTGCAGCAAACTGGTCTGTATGGCCTGCGATCCAATTGGTCAGAAAGCCTCCATAGGAGCCGCCGGTGACACCCACCCGGGTCCGGTCGATTTGGGGATATACGTTTAAAACATGGTCGGTAAATTCCATCAGGTCATCATAGTCCAGGGTTCCGTTGATACCGGAGATCGTAGAATAGGCATCTCCATGGCCGTCGCTTCCCCTGGGATTACAAAAGAACACAAAGTAGCCTTCATTGGCCCAAAGCTGCATCTCGTGGTAAAAAACCATGCCGTAGCAGGCCTTGGGACCCCCATGGATGTCCAGAATAGCAGGGTAAGTACGGTTTTCATCATAATCCGCAGGAGGAATCACCCAGCCGGTTATGGTAATGCCGTCATGATTTTGGAAATAGCAGGGGACGGGCGGGCAAATCATATGGCTGTCTGTATATTCCTGGTTAAAATGAGTCAGCTTGGTTTCCTGGCCCGTGGCCAGATCCAGCTCGTACAGCTCCTGAAGTCCCAGGTCCCGCATTCCAACGAAAACCGCCTTCTCTCCCTTAATGTCAAAGCAGTCTATGGACCCTTCCCGGCGGCTGATCTGGCAGAAGCTGCCCTCTGATGTAACCTGAAACAGATGGCTGGATTCAAAATGCGCGGAGGTGAAGTATACGCTGCCGTCAGAACACAGACTGGTGGTGCCGGTTCCGTACCGGCAGTCGGATCCGATGCCCAGCCCGCCTATATAATGGTCGGGATAGCAAAGCTCAGACACTTCTTTGGTGGCAGGGTTAAGTGTATAAAAGGTGGGATTTTCATTGCTGTCATGGTTTCCCTTTGTGCCTGCAAACAGCAGATTGGGGCCCATCATGGCGGCATAGTAAATACGGTAGGTATTGGGCTCCACCACAATGCGGCCTGTTCCGGCGGGAATATCATACAGATAGATGCTGCCCCTGATTCCCCGGACATCTGTATATTCATGTCCATGACAGACAATTTTTTGCTCCTTCATGCACAGGCTGTATCCCATGGTTTCAAAGCGGGGAGGCGTAATTTGCCGGAGGGAGCCTGTCAGCTGGTCAAACAAATACAGGCTGCTGCGGCTGCCGCTGGTGTACCCAACACCGTTGAAATGGGCAGGAAGTTCCTCCAGGACCACACAGATTTTTTCCGTCGGCAGGTCCCTGGCTTCCTCGTTTACAAAGCTGGTGGCTTCCACAAGCCAGAGAACATCCGTTATGGGCTGAATGGCCCTGACCCGTATAGGTATGTTAAATGCCGGGCTGAGGCTGCCTTCGGGATTCATTTTAGTGAAGCAGGTTTCGGCGTCAGGCGTGGCATAGAGAAGGGAGCCGTCCGGTGCCCAGCAGAAAACCTGTTTTTGATTGCCGGAAGTCACCTGGACAGTACGGCTGCGGCTTAAATCATATATCCAAAGATTGGAATTATATCCATCCTGGGTCCTGTTGCACTGATGAACCATAAATGCGGCCCGGGTTCCATCCAAAGAAAGCGCCGGGTTGGAAAGGCTCTTAAAATGCAGAATATCGGCAGGCCTTACAGGTATGGAGTGATTTTCAGTATTTTCGTTGATCATGTAAAATCTCCTCTATCGCGCAATAGAAAAAGGCGGTTTTGATATGCCCCATCAAAACCGCCCTTTGGTATAGAGCTGTGTTATGTTCCAAAACAACGGTTTTCCGGCCCATGCCGGAGCAGGTTCTTAAGTCCTGCCAGTAAGATAATATTAAGCGTTGCTGCGGGCCTTCTTGTCTACCATAGCGGCCAGGTAACCAAAGACCATCCACCACTCAGGGCCGGCTTCTTCCAGAATGCGGTCAATCACACGGTTGGAATTTTCCAGATCGCCGGTTATATAGTAATAGTTGGAGATGGCATACAGACGGGTGAACTTATCCTTGCAGTCAGGCATATTACACTGAGCTTCCGTATCTTCAGGAGAAACCCAGCCCTTGAACATACGAAGCGTGCTGAAGTAGGCCTCGCGGCTTGGTTCAAACTTCATGTCCTTGGTGATAAACGCCAAAATATTCTCGGCTTCCTCCTTGCGCCCCAGACGCATGAGAGTAGACCAGTACCATCCGGTGGTAGTGATAATGTCATCTCCGCGGGCCAGGCTGTAGCATGTTTTGTAGGCGTCTGCCGCCTTTTCATATTCACCCAGCAGATAGTGGGACAGGGCCAGCAGATACCAGGCCTCCCAGATTTCATGGATATCAACTGTGTTGGGAACCAGCCGGGTAGACATAATAAAGTCAGAGCAGGCCTCCTGGAATTCCCAGCAGGACAGGTGCCGGTGTGCACGGTTGCGGTATCCCAGCCAGTTGAAGGGATCCAGGCACAGGGCCTTGGAGTAGGACTCAACCGCTTCCCGCATCAGGTTCTGCTCCACTAAGGCCAGACCGCGCTTAATCCAAAGCTCTGCATTCTCAGGATCCTGAGCCAGCTGCTTATTCAGGTTCAGGACCTTTTCAGACAGTTCAATGTTGGTTCGTACTGGATTTGCTACTTGATTCTCACTGCGTACCATATGATTCATCCTCCTAATAATAAACTGATAATTATGAAATATCATGACTATATTTTACATCTCGTTCCAGGGAAGATGAACGGAAAATCTTTTGGTATCGTTTAATATTTTACAAAATGCCTGAAAATAGCTTCTGGTACTGTATCCGGAAAGATGCAGTACCAGTTTCGAAGTGTTATATTCGGTCGGGATTTGCGGAGGATTGGGCTCTGAATTGTGACGGGGTGATTCCTTCTGTTTTACGGAAGACCTGGGAAAAGTATTTTTCATCGTCATAACCGATGCAGTATGCGATTTCGTAGACCTTCATCGTTGTGCCGCATAAAAGCTCCTTTGCTTTCTGAATTCGCACGGACTGCACATAGTTGATAAAGGTGGTCCCCAGAATCCTGGAAAACAGACTGCTCAGATAGGGGGACGAGAGATCGATTTCCTTAGCAACGTTGTCCAGAGAGAGATTTTCGTTATAGTGAGCCTGAATATACTGAATGGCTTTATTAACATAAATACGGGAAACATCCCCGGACTCAAGCAGGGAGACAGCGTCCAGGACAATGGATGTGAGCGTCTGGTGGATTTCCTGGGAGATATCACTGCGGGAGCCATCCAGGTTCTCAAAATAGGGGGCTGCAAAACAGCTTCCACGTTCCAGCAGGAACCGGCAGACCTCCACATAAAGGATAATCGCACAATTCAGGCGGCTCTCATTATCGCTGTTTAATTCACACAGACAGTTCCAGAAACAGTCAAGCTCCGTAAGAACCCCTTCTTTTGTACCAACCTTCAGGCACTCTAACAGGCGGTATTCTTCGCGGGAAGGATAGTGAAGCAGGGAAAAGTCAATGGCATTGCCGGTCAATGGCTTGTTCTTACCGCCAGGGGAGTCCGGGTCCGGGTAACTGCCGCGGATAAGCTCAAGGTGCTTAATGGATTTCTGGATCGCCATTATCACATCGTCAGGGCGGAATGGCTTTAACAAATATTCAACTGCGGCCAGGCTGATCGCCCTTCTGGCAAATTCAAAGTCGTCGTATCCGCTCATTATAATAAAGGCAGGGGAGATCCGATCCTCTGAACGGATCTTTTCCAGAACATCAAGGCCAGTCATCCCGGGCATCTGGATGTCGATTAAAACAATATCCGGGTGCAGAGAGTTGATAAGCTCATAGGCCGCGAAACCATCAGAGGCCTCTCCGACCACGGTGATTCCATAGGTATCCCAGTTAATAAAATTGACCATGATCTGCCGTGTTTCTTCTTCATCGTCAATAATCGCCAATCTAAGCATTGGATGTGCTCCTTTCATCTATCTCTTTTACAGGAAGAATAAGTTCAATGACTGTGCCCCGGTCACTGCAGATACGGAACGTGAAATCGCTTCCATATACCAGCGTAAGGCGGTCGTATATGTTTTTAACCGCAAAGCGGTTGCTTTTAGTGGTTTTTTGACCGTCTCCTGCCGGAGAGGGGACCACCTCACTGGGTAAATACCGGAGGATTTCCGGGGGAATCCCGCAGCCATTATCCCGAATCGTTAAGTGTAATGAGCTCCCATCCTCTGAGAGGAAAACAGATACCGATATGATCAGATTGAGGGAAGAATCCTTCGCCATCCCATGGACAATGGAATTCTCAACCAAAGGCTGAAGAATCAGTTTTGGAATTTGACAGCCGAGAACATTCTCGTCAAAGTCAATATGATAATCAATTTTTTTGCCCAGCCGGTATTTCTGAAGGGACAAATAATAGTTGACCAGGTCAAGCTCCTGCTTTACTGAAATAATGCTTTTGCCGCGGTTCAGGCTGATTCGGAATACCTGCGCCATAGAATAGGCAATGTCAGCGATCTCTTTGTTCCCGCTTTTGAGCGCCTGCCACTGAATCGCATTGAGCATATTGTAGAGAAAATGAGGATTGATCTGTGCCTGCATAAGCGCAAGCTCCGCATCCTTATTTTTTAAACGCAAATCATATTCCGATATCCGAAGCCGTTCATTATCCAAAACCATGTCATTAAAAGCTTTTCCCAGCAAGCCGATCTCATCCGTATATTTAAACTGAACTTTTACATTCCGCTGCCCCTCTGCAAATTGCTGAATGGATTTTGTCAGGCTCACCAGAGGTTTTGTGATCATTTTGGACACCAGTATAATCGATGGGAAAAGGCTGAGAATATACAGAAACAGTCCGGCTAATATGTAGCTGTATACCACATCAATTCCAAAGGCAAAGGGAGTATGGCGGTGAAGGAAGAACGCCACAAAATCTGTGGAAGGAATTGCCTGATAACTGACTCTGTACCTGCCGCTGCTCAAATCGGCGGTATAAAGACCCGCGTCGCTGCCAAAGGAGTTGCCTGATAACAGCCGGATATCATCTTCATTCAGTCCGATGCTGGAGCGGTTGTAGACCACCTGGTTGTCCGAGTTGATAATTGCCAGGTTTTCAGACAGCTGCTTCGCGGTTTCGTCGAAGCCCAGCAGGGAACGGGAGTCAATGGTAACCGCCACGGCCCCGATCATATGAACATCGTTGCTGTCCCGGATTGCTCTCCACAGACACAGCTTGGGAGAGAAATCGTACTTCATAAAACTGCTGTTATTGTGGTCGATATAGTCCCATACATAGGTGGCTTGTCCTGATGCCAGCTTCTGGAAGGCATCGTTGTCTTTTTGGTTGATGGGAGCCCGGGAGGTATCCTTTGTTGTATAATATACAGCCTCACCTTCGGCATTGTAGAACACAGTGCTGAGAATGATGATCGTGGGGGTTTTGAACCTGGACTCGTCCAGGACTGTTCTCACAGGAAGGCCGGAATTGCTGGTGGCCATCATATTCTGGATATCCGGAGACAGCGCATAGTAGTCCGCCACGCCGATCATGTACTGCTGGCGGCTGTTGATCATAAGAATGGCAACCCTCAGCAATTTGGAGTGCTCCTCTGACAGCCGCTGTTCAGACGCACGTCCAACAATGCCAAAAAGGAAAAGAGAGAGAAATAAGAATAGAATTATTACGATTAAGTAAATAAAAACGCTGATTTTTACGGTCAGACTTTGATTCATAAGCCGTTCCATGACGGACAGGCTTTTCCGCTTTATTAAATCCTTTTTCATAGGGCCTTCATCCTGTTATTGTATGAGTTTTTACCAGAGTTTTGAAGCTGCCAGCGTTCAGCAATTTGTCATCTGATCTGCTTTTAGACATTATATATCATATCAGTGCTTTTTTGAATAGGAAATAAAAATATTCAACCAAATCATAAAATCGTAAGTTTATCTTGCTGTTGTAATAATTTACAATTAGGGTGCGTCAAGGATACGAACGTTCATGCAATATTGTAAACAGCTTAAAGGGGGTGAAGATTTGTGCTAAAATATATTTTTAAACGTATTTTGATGATGATTCCTGTTCTTCTGGGTGTTTTGTTCCTGGTGTTCACCATGAACGAGATTTCTCCCGGTGATCCGGCTGCAATGATTGCCGGCGACGCTGCTTCCGTGGAGGTTGTGGAGCAGATTCGTGAAGACCTGGGATTGAATAAGCCGCTGCCGGTCCGTTTTTTTAATTATACTAAAAATCTCGTACTCCATGGGGACCTGGGCACATCCTACAAAACAAAACGTCCTGTTTTGGAAGAAGTCATGGACCGGCTGCCTACAACCATACTCCTGTCTTTAACCAGCGCGGCATTTGCGGTGTTCCTCTCCATTCCGATTGGAATTATCTCAGCCATCAAGCAGAATACCTGGATTGACAATCTGCTGATGGTACTGGCTCTGATTGGTGTGGCAATGCCGGCATTCTGGCAGGGCCTGATGACAATTATTCTGTTTTCCGTCAAGCTGGGATGGTTTCCAAGCTACGGGTTTACAACACCGGCTCACTGGTTCATGCCGGTTCTGACCATCGGTACCGGAGCCATGGCGTCTTTAGTCAGGATTACCCGTTCCAGTATGCTGGAGGTTATCCGCCAGGACTACATACGGACTGCCCGGGCAAAGGGACAGACGGAACGGAAAGTCATTATTTCCCATGCTTTAAGAAACTCCATGATCCCAATCATCACAGCGATTGCCATTCAGCTGGGCAGTATGCTGGGGGGCGCGATTGTTACAGAAACTGTCTTTGCGATTCCCGGTATTGGAATGCTGATGATCCAGTCCATTAAAGCCCGTGATTATCCCACCATTCAGGGAGCTGTGGTTGTAATTGCTGTCATGTTCAGTCTTTTGAACCTGGTGGTAGACATTATATACACCTTTGTAGATCCCCGGCTGAAATCCATATACCAGACCAAAAGAAAGGTCAAACATTTTATTGCCAAAACTGAAGCATGACGGGTTTCCGGTAAAAAACACACGCAAAGGAAGGTCTGATTTATGATGAAAGCAAGGACCGGGGGGAAACAACCCCGTAAAATCACAAAGAAATACGGCACCTCCCAGTGGGGAGAAGCCTGGATCCGCCTGAAGCGGGACAAGAAGGCTATGATGGGCCTGGTAATTATATGTATTCTGCTGTGCTGCGCGTTGGTCCCCAGCCTTATGGCTCCTTATGGTCTGGATGAGCAGCGCCCTATGGAGGCACTGCAGTGGCCGAATCTGCTGCATCCTATGGGGACAGACAATTTTGGACGGGATATTCTCAGCCGTATTATCTACGGAGCCAGAACATCCATCGTGGTTGGCTTTATTGCTGTCGGTTTCGCCTGTATCACAGGCACCCTTATAGGCGCGGCCGCGGGCTATTATGGCGGTAAAGCGGACAATGTGCTTATGCGCATCATGGATGTCCTTATGGCAATCCCCAGCACCCTGCTGGCAATTTCCATTGCCGCGGCCCTGGGATCCGGCCTGGTCAATCTGATGATTGCGGCGGGAATCGGCACCATTCCCTCCTATGCCAGGACGGTACGCGCCTCGGTCCTTACGGTTAAGGATCAGGAATATATTGAAGCTGCGCGGGCCGGCGGTGCCAGTGATTTGCGGATTGTTCTGCGCCATATTCTCCCAAATTGTTTGGCGCCCATCATCGTGCGCTCCACGTTAGGCGTTGCAAGCGCGATTCTGACCTGTGCGTCACTGAGCTACATTGGACTGGGTATTCAGCCTCCCACACCTGAATGGGGGAGTATGCTCAATACCGGCAAAGCGTATCTGCTGAACGAATGGTACATGGCGCTGTTTCCCGGGCTGGCAATTATGATGGTTATTCTGGCGCTGAACCTGCTTGGCGACGGATTGCGGGACGCCCTGGATCCCAGAATGAAACGGTAAGCAGCTGTTAAGCAAGGAGTTGAAACGGATGATGAACGAAACATTATTAGAAATAAAGGATCTTGTAATCCACTATGAAACAGACAGCGGCGTCGTGGAAGCAGTTAACGGGATGAATCTGGTTTTGAATAAGGGACAGTCTCTGGGCCTGGTCGGAGAGACCGGCGCCGGAAAAACCACTACCGCTCTGGGAATCATGCGGCTTCTGTCCGAGCCGCCCGCCCGGATCATCAGCGGCGGGATTCATTTTGAAGGCCGGGATGTCCTTGCCATGGACAAAGACGCACTGAGGAAATACCGCGGCAAAAAGGTCTCCATGATTTTTCAGGACCCTATGACCTCTCTCAATCCGGTCATGACAATCGGTGAGCAGGTTATGGAATCCCTGGAAATTCATGAGCCCCACCTTTCCAGAGAGGAACTAGCGGCAAAGGCGCAGAAAACTCTGGAAATGGTCGGCATCCGGGAGGAACGCTTCAGCGACTACCCCCACCAGTTTTCCGGCGGTATGAAACAGAGGGTGGTTATCGCCATTGCGCTGTGCTGTAACCCGGAGCTGCTTATTGCGGATGAACCCACCACTGCGCTGGATGTCACAATTCAGGCCCAGGTGCTGGATATGATACGCACCCTGAGAAATGAGCTGCAGACCTCCATGATTCTGATTACCCACGATCTCGGACTGGTGGTGGAGAACTGTGATATGGTGGCCATCATTTACGCCGGTGAAATCGTGGAGTATGGGGACCTGACAGATATTTTTGAAAATGCCAGGCACCCCTACACCGTGGGCCTGTTTGGGTGTATTCCAAACATTGACAAGGATGTTCACAGACTGAAACCCATCGAAGGCCTGATGCCTGATCCTATGAACCTGCCGGGCGGATGCCCCTTCCATGACCGCTGTGAGCATTGCATGGACATTTGCAAAATAGAAAAACCCACAGATGTGGAGATTTCTCCGGGCCATATTGTCAAGTGCCATCTTTGTGCCCACGGGAAAAAGGAGGGATCAGAATGAGCGCGCTATTAGAAATCAGAAACCTGAAAAAATACTTTCATGTTCCTGACGGCTGGCTGCATGCCGTGGATGATGTGTCTTTTTCTCTGGAGGCAGGCAAAACCCTGGGGGTCGTGGGCGAGTCCGGCTGCGGCAAATCCACATTGGGCCGTACCATAGTACGCCTGCTGGACTCTACAGAAGGAGAAATCTGCTTTGACGGAAAGAAGATAACAAACGCCAGAGGAAAGGAACTAAAGAAGCTGCACACAGACATGCAAATCATCTTTCAGGATCCCTTCTCCTCCCTGAATCCCCGTATGACCGTCAGGCAGATCATTGCGGAGCCCCTGCGCTGCTGTGAAAAATTATCCGCCAGGGAGATTGATAAACGAGTGGATGAATTGATGGAGCTTGTGGGACTGGCCAGCCGGCTGGCAGGAAGCTATCCTCACGAGCTGGACGGGGGACGCCGTCAGCGTATCGGTATTGCACGGGCTTTGGCCCTTAACCCCAGGTTCATTGTGTGTGACGAACCTGTATCTGCACTGGACGTTTCCATTCAGGCCCAGATCCTGAACCTGATGCAGGATCTGCAGGAGCGTCTGGGGCTGACATATATTTTCATCACCCATGATCTATCGGTTGTCAAGCATATTTCAGATGAAATCATGGTGATGTATCTGGGTCAGGTAGTGGAAAAATGCAGCTCCGATGATTTATTTAAGGACCCGCGCCATCCCTATACCAAAGCCCTGCTTTCCGCTATACCCATTCCCAGCTTAGGCGTTAAACGGGAGAGGATTTTTCTGAAGGGAGAGCTGACATCCCCTGTCAACCCCAAGCCCGGATGCCGGTTTGCCCCCCGCTGCCCTTATGCGGACGAAGAATGCTTTAAAAAGAATCCACCATTGACCGATGACGGCCTCGGGCATTTCGCCGCCTGCCATCATATTTAACCCAGGTAAAATAGTAACAGAAACATACATAATCTAAGGAGGATCCATATATGAAAAGGAAATTAGCACTGGTTATGGCAATGCTCATGGTGCTGGGCACATTACCCGCCTGCGGCAGCAATAACAGCGGCACTCCGGCTGAAAGCGGGAGCAATGCTGCGTCCGGCGGGACTGCCGGAACAGAGGTTGGAACGGTCATCGAGACAGGTGATAAGATCAATTCCACCTATACAAACAATACACCTGAGGCAAACCTGCCTGCAACTGCCGTGGAAGACACTCTTACCATTGCCCTGGCCAGTGAACCGGCGTCCCTGGACATTTTCCAGCTGTCCGACAGTTCCGCCACTCTGGTTTCAAAGGTTCACTGCGAAGGCCTGCTCAGGCGTAATGACGCAACGATGGAATATGAAGGAGTACTGGCAAAATCCTGGGAGAACATAGACGATACCACAATCCGGTTCCATCTGAGAGATGATGTTTACTTCCACAACGGCGAAAAAATGACGGCTGAGGACGTTTTATACATGTACCAGCGCGGCAACGAGCTTCCGCTGCAAAGCTCCTTCTACAATATGTACGATTTGGAGAAGTGCAAGATCATTGACGACTATACCCTGGATATCGTCACCTTTGATCCCTTCCCTCCCATGGAGGATTTTATGAGCGACCCTGCGGACTGCGTTCTGAGCAAGAAGGCAATTGAAAGTTCAACTCCCGAGGCCCTTGTCCGGGATCTGAACGGCGCAGGTACCGGCCCTTACAAGTTTGTCGAATGGATTGCCGGCGACCGCATTGTTTTTGAGCGCAACGAGAATTACTGGGGCGAAAAGCCTGAGTTCAAGAATCTGGTATTCCGTATCATTTCCGACTCCACTGCCAGAACTCTGGCGTTTGAGGCAGGTGATGTGGATATCTGCATGCAGCCTCTGACCACTTCCGTGGACTCCCTGCGCAAGAACCCCAACTGCGATATCTGGACCTGCGATACCTTTACCACTGCCAACATTGTATTTAACTGCACTGTGCCGCCTCTGGACAACAAGAAGGTTCGCCAGGCCCTGGCCTATGCCCTTGACCTGGATACCATTGTCGACACGGTTTACACCGGCACCGGCAGAAAGCATGACAGCTTCTTCACTCCACAGAATGAAGGCTACCACCCTGCGGATCCTCAAAAGGATAAACCCCTGCTGGAGTACAACCCCGAAAAGGCCAAAGAACTGCTGGCTGAGGCAGGTTACCCTGATGGCTTTACCATCAAGCTCTGGACCAACGAAAACCAGAACCGTATTGACCTTGCAGAAATTCTGCAGAATAACTGGGGTGCTATCGGTGTCAAAGTTGATGTTTCCGTTATGGAATTCGCAACATTGATGGCTGAGTACAGCAAGGGAATCCATGATGTTGTCATCTGTGCTTTCGCCCCCACCGGCAAGGACGGCCAGTTCTACTTCCCTTATATGCACTCTACAGGCCCCTTCAGAAGAAACTATGCAGGCATCAGAAATCCTGAAATAGATAAGCTGATGGAAAATGCCCAGAGCAGCCTGGATAAAGAGGAGCGCGCAGAGAACTATGCTAAGGTTATCGATATTTTGCGCGATGAAGTGTATATGATTCCCCTGCATAACTCTGAGAACATATTCGGCGTCCGTTCCACCCTGACCAACTTTGAGCCCAACCCTGTAAGTTTGCCACGCCTGGCAATTGTCAAATCTAAATAGCAGCCGAAACAGCGCTTTGTACAGATTTTGGCATTTACTATAAAAACAAATAAAATTTTAAGGAGAGATAGCAATGGAAATCATCAGACACGATATGTGCAAACACTTTGCGCGGGTAACGGAATATAACGGTGTTCTGTACTTCACCGGTCACATCGCCGCCGGAAAACAGCCTACCATGACAGAGCAGATGGTCGCCCTGACCCACCGTCTGGATGAGCTGCTGGAACAGTTTGGATCCGATAAGAACCATATCCTCTACGCAAAGATTAACATTCACGATTGGTCCATGTTTGACGAATTCAATGCTGTTTGGGACGCATGGTTTGATCCCGGCTGCATGCCTGCCAGAACCACGGCCCAGTCTGTTTTGACTGACGGTTACCTGGTTGAAATCACGCTGACCGCAGCAAAGATCAGCAACGATTAACAGCCTGTGCATGGAATAAAACCTGGATTGGCTGTATACGAAAATCCGGAGCCGGTTCCCCAAAGGGGAACGGTCTCCGGATTTTTTGGTCAGGCGTCCTCATTGTTTGTTCTATATCCGTATCAAATGATACTTCACCTGATTAGCTGTCAGCAGCTGCGCCTCCCTCTGGTGGCAGGTAAACACAATAATCTGATTATCATATGCCTTCACAAGCCATTTTAACGCTGTCTTCAGCCGCTCATCATCGTACAGCACAAAGCTGTCATCAAAAATCAGGGGCATGGTATCCCTTCTGCCGTTCTGGACCAGCTTGGCGGCAGCCAGGCGCAGGGCCAGGTAAATCTGATCCATGGTGCCGCTGCTGACCTGCTCTATGGGAACCAGCTTGGACGGCGTGTTCATGAATACATCCAGGTTCTCGTCTATGCTCATGCTGGTGTAAATTCCGCCGGTAATACCGGATATAAGATCCGAGGCCTCCCTGTTCAGATATAATCCGAAGGAGTCACGGATGGAGGTGGACAGGGTGGTCATGGTGTCCTGGGCCAGGTCGATGGCGTCCAGCTCCTCCTGAATGCGCTCGTTCTCCGTCAGCACATGTTTCAGGGCCTCAGCCCTTGTCTTGCAGTCAGCCAAATGTTCCAGCTTTTGCTCCAGCTCCCACTGGATACGCTGCTGTTGTTCTATCTCCCCGGAAAACTGGTCCTCGCTGGACTGGAGCTTTCCGATCTCCTCAGATAACTGTATCAGGGTCTGCTCAGACTGTTCCACGGCCTTGCTGAGTCTGAGGAACTCCGCCATTCTTCCTTCCAATGCATTCATGGCATCCTGGGAGATGCTGGAGTCGCCCAGATGACGGGCAAATATTTCCTGGAGAAGGCGGGTGCTGGAGTCCAGTTCCTTTCTGAAACGGCGGTTTTTGCCCAGCTTGAGGATTCCGGTTATGGATGCAGCCAGGGCAATGGCGCCTGATATCCCCGCTGCGGCCGTAAGGGGAAAGGGAAGAGGCACAAGGGAGCGTACCAGGTCAGGTGCGGCCAGGCACAGTCCGGCGGCTCCGGCGAAGGCCAGGGTAATGAGGAACATGAATACAGCGCAGACAGTCCTGGATTTCTTACTGCATGCAGCCAGGGTGTTCTGGTATTCACTGTAAAGCTTTCTGGTGTCCTCCATATATTTCTGTACAGATTCCTGATCGGTAAACTGGCTGTTTAAAAGAATCTGACGTCCCTTGGCTGACTTTTCAAGCAGTCCTTCCTTCTCCTTCTGACAGCTGTCCAGCTGCTTTTTTACTTCATTCTTTTTGTTGCGGTACTCAATTAACTGGTTGGCATACTGGGGAGCGGATATCTCCTGCTCCGTTTTGCGGATATCTCCCAAAAGGGCGGTATAGCTGCGCGCGGCCTCAGGAACCATCTGATTCTCCAGCTCCCGCCTCTGGCTTTTCAAGTATGCGGTGGCCTTGGTTATATTCAGGGCAATGCTGCCTGAGGTATTCAGGTTGGCGATGTAATTGCGCAGCTCAGCTACCATCCCCCCGTCCGTGGCGCATTTTAACTGGCCGATGCTGATGGTGTTGTCGTAGGCTGTTTCCGACAGGCCGCAGCGCAGCTGGTCCAGGAGGGCTCTGGTGGGTTCAACCTCCCTGCCCTGGGTTTCATTGACAATGGTCAGCTCCTTGTTCTGTTTCTGAAACCTTCTCTGGATACGGTATATCTGGCCTTCGCTCTCCAGCCGCATCCACCCCTCATAGGTGCCGCTTCCCTTCCAGGGCTCATATTTGCTGTAGATGTCATTCCTGGCTGCCCGCCCCCTCTGTTTCTCAATACCAAAGAGCATTCCCCTGATAAAGGTGTGAAGGGTGGATTTGCCGGCCTCGTTTTTGCCGTACACTATATTCAGACCGTCCTTAAAGGAGATATCCAAATCGTGGAATTTACCGAATCCCTCGATGTGCAGACTTAATATCTTCATGGGTTCAGCTCCTTTCATCGGTGGTATGCAGAAGAGCATTTACCCCGTAATACAGGGCCTTCTTCTCCACCGGACTCATATCTTCTTTTTGAAGGGCCTGGATATAGAA
>OGSS01000630.1_pt1 | contig 33267 bp, 31 predicted proteins | sample 1553591 | NCBI WGS metagenome assembly OGSS01 (sample SAMEA2580061, study PRJEB22360) | human gut metagenome | biome: human gut; feature: human-associated habitat; material: faeces | place: Denmark | collected 2008/2010
TACCTTTCCTTTTTATTAATCATACCACAGTCCCCTATGTCCTCTGTATTTTTTTATAGCACGAAAAAAGCTGTGGGCTTTTCTGGCTCACAGCTTTTTCATTTATTTCTTTTATCTTTCCTTTACATGAATAATGCAAAGAGAGAGGCACCAGCTACGGTCATGATGCCGGCGGCTACCATGGCCAGGGAGGACATAGCCCCTTCTACAGCGCCCATTTCCATAGCCTTGGAAGTTCCCATGGCGTGAGCGGCGCTGCCGCAGGCAATACCCTTGGCTACCGGATCAGTGATGTGGAAGAGACGGCAGATCTGTTCTGCAAAGATATTTCCTACCACACCGGTGGCTATAATGGCTACTACCGTAATGGATACATAGCCCCCCAGTTCTTCAGATACGCCCATACCAATAGCCGTAGTGATGGACTTTGGCAGAAGGGTGACATAGGATGCATGGTCAAAGTGGAAGAGCTTGGCAAACAGGAATACGGTAATCAGGCCGGCGAACATACCCGTGGTAATGCCACCTATGATAGCGGTGAAATTCCGGGTAAGAAGCTTCATCTGTTCGTACAGCGGCACCGCCAGACAGATGGTGGCCGGTGTGAGGAGGAAGCTGATATAGCTGGATCCCTTCACGTAATCCTTGTAGGGAAGTCCTGTGACCAGCAGAAATACCAGAACCAGGGCAATAGCGATAAGAAGCGGATTGACCAGGTCATTTTCCAGCTTGTTATGTAAATATACCCCGATAGCGTAGGCAGCCAGAGAGACCACTACGCAGAGAAACAGGGAAGAGGTTAAAAATGCGTACATGTTTATTCCTTTCTACATCGACTTTTTCTTCTGATGATTGATAATGAACTGAGTGGTCAGGCCGGAAACGACCATAACGACCACCATCCCCACTACAATGATGATGAGATAAGGAATCAGCTTCGGTTTAATGATGCCCCAGGCATTGAGCAGACCCGCTGCCGCCGGAACAAACATAATCGGCATGGTTTCAATCAGGAAAGTCACGGTTTCACGAATCTGTACCACGTGCAGTACCTTAAACCGGAGCATAACAAACAGGAGAAGAATCCCGTAAATGCTGGCCGGAATAGGAAGCGGAAGCAGAGCGTGCAGAATTTCACCGACAAATGCCAGTGCCAGAATAATACCGAATTGCCGCAATATGTCCACGATTGATTATTCCTCCCTTTCTTCAGCCAACTCAGCACAGGTCTTAATGCCTGCGTCTTTAATGAAATCAGCAATATATTCTGTCGTCTTTTCAAATCCCAGGCGATAGGTGTCCAGGGTCAAATCATAGTAGCTGGAATAACCCCACTGTTCGCCGGTGTAAAACTTATGATATACCGAGCGGTATTCATCGGTTTTTGGTACTCGTTTTGCTGCTTCGGCCTTCGTGGTCTTCCACTTCTTAGCCATGGACGCCACACGGTCCTCAAAATCCCCATGGAGGAATACGCTGAAGCAGTCCCCGCGGTTTCTGAATACAAAGTTTCCGCAGCGTCCGATAATGATGCAATCCTGACCTTCCAACAGCTGAGCCAGTGCGTTGAGTGGTGTCTTCTTTACTTTGTCAGAATGCACCGTGGCACTCAATGCATAAATAAGGCTGTTCATCGGATCTTCAGTGAAGAAAGTCGGCATTTCTTCGTACAGTCCTTTTTCTTTGGCCATTTCTACCAATGTCTGCCAGCTGTAAAATGGAATGTTGAATTTTTCAGAAAGCAGTTTGCCGATAACTTCGCCGCCAGCACCGCATTCACGAGCTATAGTAATGATCATGATGATCCTCCTTGTTCACAACACCTGTCCGGTCGACTGTCTGCACAACATACGGTCGTTAAGATACTAACGATTGTATCGCTGCTTCTGTAAATGTTCAATAGGATAATCAAAAAACTTTCTATAACAAAAATAAACGAATAATGTAAAAAAGAATAAAATTGCATTCCAAGTTAGTCATGATGGATTTTTGTGTGAATATGATAATTTGGAATACATTTTCTATAATGACGATATGCCATACGAGAGACAAAATTGGACAATTTTGCATGAATTAGGACATATCGCATTAGATCATACAGGACATGGTACGATTGAAGAAGCCGAGGCAGATTTTTTTGCTAAATTCATTATTGCCCCACCTATATTGATTTATAAAGTTGGTGCTGAAAGCATCGAAGATATTCATAAGCTCTTTGATATTAGTTGGAAAGCAGCAGAATACAGTTTTAACTATTATCAAAAATGGAGAAAGAAGCATCAAAATGGAATGATAATTACAGATTATGAGAAGGAAATCTTGCAATGGTACAATCGCAATCAATACCAGGCAATGGAATCAATATATCCTATTTAACCTATTCAATAATATAGGAAGATAAAATACGCCTGAAAACTGTTGGCGCAGTTAACAGGCGTATTTAAAAGGATATGTTAAGCAGATCCTATATAACAAATTCAGCTTAACATCCCCTTTCCAAAGATACAAGTCAATGATATTTAGTAAGTAAAATATAATAGGAAAGGATTTTTTATGAAAAAGACACTTTTAGATGATGGTTCTTATCCATATCTTACTGAGGGAGCTGAGCTTATTGGAAAACCTGGTATACCGGCATTACTGAATATTGATAATGTACAAGTGCCTAAAAGTATAATCCCTTTTGAAAAAATCAGACAAACAAAAAACAAAAGACAATACATTCATTTTTATATGCATGATAAATATTTCATGAAATTCTTAACATCAACCAATAGATATGTAGATTTATTAAAACAATTTGATGGAGTGATAACCCCAGATTGTACGATGTTAGTAGGACAAGCTGCATGTATTCAACAAACTAACACCTATTTTAATCGTGCCATTGGATTCTATTTGCAAAAGCAAGGGATCCCTGTAATCCCGAATATCAGATGGAGTGATGAGTCCAGTTTTGATTATTGTTTTTTAGGAGTACCGAAACACATGATTGTCGCAGTAAGTACACATGGTTGTTTACGGTCAAAACGGAATAGAGAGCTATGGCGTGTGGGTATAAAAGAAATGTTGCGCGTTTTGGAACCTACAGATGTTCTCGTTCATGGATTTATGCCGGACGATATATTTAGTCAATTTTATAATTATGCAGCATTTCATAGATATCCGTCTCTGTTTGAACAGACTCATAAGAAAGCGCAGGTAGTTTAATGGGACATGGATACAAAAAGAGTCCAGGGCATTACCATTCTGTAATGGACAATCTTCCATCTCTTATGTCAAATTATGAATATAAATCTGGCTATTTTGGCTGCAGGGGAAAAGGCAGAAACTTCGTACGAAACATTTACAGTAATAATCCAATAAAAACAGCTCGAGATTTTTACGGGAAAATAGCTTTAGGTGGAATAGAGAAAAAAACTGGAAAATGGAAAAGGATATCAAACCGCGCTAAAAGATGGAACGATTATTTCTTTTCGCGCAATATCTTCCAGTGATGGGACTCCTGTAGTTGAAATTAATATTCGTAAGAGTAATACTCATGGTGATGTAAAACGGCAAAAGATTCATTTTGTGAAAGGCTGCAAAATATGAAAAAAAAAGATATGAGATTTAATGTGGAATTCGTTCGAAGCTGGATTGGAAAGAATCTAAAAAAATACAAATGTGATCCATTCACTTTTACAAATAGTGTGACTCAAATTGTTGGGCTTTACATAGAGGATAATGTGTATGCATTAACTAATATTCAAGAGCCTGTTGATTATTTTGGAAACATTGATAATATGGCAATTTTTAAACTTGCTATATCTGACAATATCAAAATTAAATCAATATTTGAAAACGTAGAGATGATTGATACACCGATAAAAGATATAATTACCGGCGTTAAACTTGTCAATGAGCAGCAAACATTGATGATTCATGGGAAAATCACTTATGAAATCTGGCTCACAAGGGCTATTATAATTGATGTTGGTGGTCGTGAAATTTCATTTGAAAAAGATACAGCTCCTTTTTCTGAAGAAATTATTATACGCAGGGGATATGATTTACTTGATAAAATCTCTGATAATGACGACTTCTTAGAAGATTGGGATGATGACTGTATACCAGAATATCATCGACAGATAATTGAAATAAAATAACCGATAAAAATAGAGAGTATGGAAAGAAATACAATCCATTCTCTCTATTTTTATTGTAGTTATCAGAACGTCTGAAAAGTTTTTTATATCAACCTGCCAGGAGCCCGTATCATATTTGAATATTACCTTCAAGAAAGGAGCTGCGTTGTGCATGCTGTCCATTTGCAGGGTTTTTGCTTTCTTATTCTTTATAAGAATACCTTCCGCTTCATTCCTGCAATCTGCAAGGATTGCACCAACAGCGAACAACGTTTGCAGCTTTCCCCCTTTCTCTCCAGAACGGGAAACGTTTTGCCATCTTTCTTTTAGTGAAGTTTTTGCATCCTCTCTGTATATGCAAAAAAATAGACCTCGTTGAGGTCTATTTTTATCCTTAAGTTTAGTCTGAAGGTCTGATCTGTCTAATGGCTCTGTGTCTGATTGTCGGCTTACTTTATGAAGTCAAGAATCTTCTTTGCTGCCAGTTCTGGCTTGAGGTTATATTCTTCTGCCAGTTTTTCGTAGTCGTAACGGTCGTAGAATTTCTTTTCCAGACCGAATGCGCAGGTCTTCATATCGCTGCTACCGTAGAATCGGGCAATCTTTTCTCCAAAACCGCCATCGAGAACTCCGTCTTCCATGGTCACTACCAGGCGATGATCCTTTTTGAGGGATTCCAGAAGGTCAGTGTCCAGTCCGGTGATATAGGTCGGATTGATGATGGTGGCATGAATGCCCTTCTTTTCCAGTTCTGCTGCTGTCTGTTCTGCCAGACCGTAGAAATTGCCCAGACCGAGAATGGCCACCTCTTCTCCCAGGCGTGTTACTTCATAAGTATTGAGCTGGCTGTAATCGGTACGGATGACTCGTCCTTCAGACGATACCGGGAGAACGGGTACGCGGATAGCTACCGGGTGCTCGGTCTGATCCAGTGCCCATGCCAGCATAGCTTTATATTCCGCAAGACTTACCGGAGCCAGATATACCAGATTCGGAATATTGGCCATCATGGGAATATCAAAAATGCACAGGTGGGTTACGTCGTTCATAGAATACATGGATGCGCCAAATACGAGGAATACTGCCGGATTATTGTTGATACATACATCCTGGGAAATCTGGTCATAAGTCCGCTGAAAGAAGGTGGCATAATCACCAAATACCGGGCGTGCGCCGCCTTTGGCCAGACCGGAAGCCATGGCTACCGCCTGTTCTTCTGCGATCCCCACATCGATGAACTGTTTTCCTGCCTGTTTTCTCCGTTCTGATGTAAACCCGAAGGAAGACGGAGTCGCCGCAGTCAGAACGGCCAGTTTCTTGTCTGTCTTTATCCGGTCCAGCAGATAGGTGGCTGTCAGTTCGGCTGCTTCATCCACATAGGGATGTTTCACCTCGCCGGTTTCTATATCAAAGGGCATGTGCCAGTGCCAGGATTCCTTATCTTCTTCTGCAAACTTATATCCCTTCCCCTTCTGAGTAACTATATGCACCACTACCGGATGGTCAATATCCTTCACTTCCCGGAATACCTTAATCAGCGCTTCACTGTCATTGCCATCCGCCACGAAGCGATAATCCAGTCCCATGGCGCGGAACAGATTATGTTCGCTCTTTCCACCGGTTCTGCGCAGTTCGTCAAACCCTTTATACATGCCTCCATGTACTTCGGCAATAGACATCTGGTTATCATTGAGGACGATAATCATATTGGTGCCCATTTCGCCCACCGTGTCGAGCCCCTCCAGCGCTTCGCCGCCGCTCATGGAGCCATCGCCAATCACCGCAATGATATTTTCATGGCCTCCCTGAAGGTCTCTGGCCATAGCCAGGCCGGAAGCGAGGGAAATGGATGTGGACGTATGCCCTACTTCAAAGAAATCGTGTTCACTTTCTGCCGGATTGGAATAGCCGGATACATCGTCGTAATGTTCCTCTTCCAGATACGCCTGTTTGCGCCCGGTGAGAATCTTGTGCGGATATACCTGATGGGATACATCCCATACAATCTTATCTTTTGGCGAATCAAATACCGTGTGAAGCGCAATGGTGGCTTCCACAATGCCAAAATCCGGACCAAAATGGCCGCCATGGATGCTGGCCCGCTTCAGCATAGCCTGGCGGATTTCCTGCGCCAGTTCTTTTCTTTCCGATGCGCTCAGTGTATTAAGATCTTTCGGTCCGTTTATTCTATCCAGTATCATATATTCCTCCTGTATTCCAGAAACCGAAGCGTCTTTGCCCCGATGGTCTGATAATGATTCTTTCTATTATAGATAATTACCATGATATATAAAAATGCCTGCTTTGCATAGCGTACTATGCAAAGCAGGCATTAAACGAACGGGGCGGACAGGGAAGAGAATACGGTTTCTTCATTCTGGAAAGGAGCTTAATCTCCCCTCCATTCTCAAACCTGTTTTTTAGCTTTCAGCTCATTACCCCTTCTCATCTTTCCTTTACCAGGGCTACATACCGGGTGTGTCCATAGTAGATGCTGCTTGTACGACGGATAATAGCCCAGACGGTTTTTGTTCCATTTCGAGTCTTCACATCCATGTCCATCTGGAGGCTGGCTATGGACTGAATCTTCTTTTCATTCTCCGGCGAAACCAGACTGGCCATATCCCCATGAGCAAAGGTTATCAGGTCTTCCATATCCCGGCATCCGAAGAATTTCAGTGCCTGATCGCTGGCAAACAGCAGTTCCAGCGATTTACCTTCTTCTCTCATTATGAGAAGCGGCATGGGCATATTTCCTGTCACTTCTTTCAGTGTGAACCCCAGCTGCGGCCGTTCCTGGGTATTCATATGCGGATCATACCGGGAAAAATCATTTCCTCCACGCAACTTGGTGGCGTACAGCGCCATATCGGCAAAACGGTACATATCATCTCGCTCCACCACCTGGTCAGGATACATGACATAGCCAAGCGATGTGGTATACCCAAAACTGCGATCTCCCACCAGCAGTTCGTGGGGCAACTGGATAAAGGTTTTAAGTCTCTCCTCTGCTTCTTTTCCATCGGCAACCGGCATAAGGGCAATAAATTCATCGCCGCCACTTCGTCCCAGAATGGATTCCTCTCCCAGTACCCGGCGCATGGAATCAGCCATGTGCTGCAGCACCTTATCCCCGATTTCATGGCCATACCGGTCATTAAAGAACTTGAAATTATCCACATCCAGCAGGGCAAGAGCCATGGGGCGGCCCGGATGTTCGGACTGATAGTGACGTGCCGATTCCACAAATCCCCGGCGGTTGTAGAGCCCGGTCAGTTTATCCAGACGGGCAAGCTGGCGCACATAGCGGTTCCTCAGGCGGAGGCGGAGCAGGATATTCACCAGCGCCGTAATAAGCAGGGAAATCAAAATTCCGGTGATGGACAGGATTTCCGTAAACGGCGTCACCCTCCATCCACCCTTAGGTTCCAGATACAGTTCCCAGGTACAGGAAGCCCATTCAAAATTCACCTGAATCGGTTTCCGGGGAAATACTTTCGAATAACTGATGAGCCGGATATCCCCGCTCAACGGCGACATCTGCTTATACAGCATGTAGTTGAACCCATTGGCATCCATGGATGTCATAATGGGTAATACAATCTGTGCCAGATTGATATTGACGTCGGAAAACCCCCAGAACGTACGATTTCCCTGCTCATCCTGCAGATAGATCGGATCCCGGAGTACAATTCCCTGCCGGTAGGTATCGTCCAGGATATAAGGCCCCTTGGCTACCATAACGCCCTTATCCCGGCTATACCGCGCCGTGGCGCCGGTCATGGAGTCCTGGAACAGGTCAATCACCGTATATTTCTTTTCCAGTTCCGGATACACCACGGCCACCTGGCCATTAGGTGCCAGGTCCACATTGTTTATCCATCCCTGCTGGAAATACAGAGGTCTTACCACCGCATCAAAATTATCCGGAATTCCCTTGTGGCTGATAACGACCCCTTTCATGACTTCTGCGACCTCTTCGCTCTTTCTGAGCTGCTGCTGCAGGTTGTAAGAGTACATATTCAGAATCTTTCTTGCCGATTCCCGGGACTGGTGCTGATTCTCCAGATACGAACTTCTGACCATAGTCATAACCACGCAAAGAAGAACCACGAATACATCCATGGTGATATACAGTATCCGCCGGCTTTCTTTCTTCATCTTTGCCTCGGTCCATATGCATTCGTGATTCCTTGTTTTCATACCCGTTCGACCTTTCTGCAGAGTGCGTTTTTCACATACTTCTTTATATTATACCGCATAATTATACTGCATATAAGGTTGCAAAATTTTTCTCATGAAATATTGTCGTATTCATGCATTTCCCCCCCCCGATAAAGGGAATAATTCTCATTTATGTTTTGTCGTTTTTTCTATATATTTTATTTGTTAAATTAATTCTAACACTGCAAAAAGAAGGTGTAAATAAAAAAACAGGCTGACGCGCCTGCGCTGCATTAAATGACTGACTGGGGATTTGGAGTATGAGGTAAAAAATCTGCAAACCTGGAGAAAACAGACACCAACTCATGACTGGTGCAAGTGATCAGTTTCTCTGTTCCCTGCAATCGCGGCAAAGTCCGTACACGGTGGTCTGATTCTCATCCACAGCAAAGTCCTCCACCCGGAGTATATCTGTGAGCAACCTGTCAGACAGTTTCTGTGTCATATGGAAGGTCTTTCCACACCGAAGGCAAGTGAGATGCAGACGATGGCCGCAGGTTTCCGGAGACACATAACGATACCGGGCTTCCTTGCTGTCCTGAGAGATGGTCTGCAGGATAAACCCCGCTTTAGTGAGCGCTGCCAGATTCCGGTAAATGGAGCTCAGCCCGATTTTCACCTGATCTCCGTTATTAAGCACATCACAAAGCTGGCGTGCCGTAACGGACACGTCGGGATGTTCTGAAAAATAACGGAATAACAACTTGCGCTGTGCGGTCATGTACATACGATTCTGCCCCCAAAATTTCTGGTTTTTCTTTATTATTCTGTATTATATCGAGGCCTGGCCATGCGGTCAATTCATCTCCCTTTCGCCAGATGAGTGCCCTCTTTTCTATCCACATTTTTTCTCCTGCTGCCATCATCTCATGCAACAGGAGATTTTATGCACAGGAAAAGGCTCCGGTTGTGGTTTATTCATGTTATTCACAGATTTATCCACAACATGTTGATAACTCTGTTCATAACGGTGGATAACTCCCCTCAAAAAATAGCTATGCTACCCTGGAATGCCGATACGGTCGAAGTCCCGGTGATGTGAATAGTGTGAATAACGAGGAACGGAGCCCAAGGGGGTGGATTCTACTTTCCACCAGACAAACTACTGTAGCCGTCTGCAGACAATCAGATGGTTCAGACGGTCAGACTGGAAGTCTGTGGGGCTTCCTATCAGACGAAAAGAACTCAGAACATTTTCATGCTTTCCCTTATCCCAACATACAGCATTCTACTTTCCACCACCAGCCAGCAAAGACCGGGCTGTCAATAGTATAGAAATCAAAGATTTCATAATTCTATGGACTTACAGCCAATGACGACAAGCTATTGTCGTCATTCCCCCTCTCTCTCCAGAGAGGGAAACGTTTCGCATGCTTCCGTTAATCAGCTTTTGCATTCTTCCCCTTTGCAAGAAGAGAACATTCCGCTTCACACCGTCCCGAATTCCATAGGAATTTGCCGGCAGCAGACAAAGTTTGCGACCTTTCCCCTTTCTCTCCAGAACGGGAAACGTTTTGCATGCTTTCCTTTAGTGCAACTTTTTCCTTTTTATAAGAAAACTTTCCACATTCTCCCTCTGGCCTCCTACATTCCTGTCTTTTCCGCAATGGCATCAGACAAAGTTTGCAGATTTTATCCTTTTTCTTCATTCCAGAGAGGAAAATGTGCTGCATGCTTCCGTTAATCTGCTTTCGAAAGTTTTCCTTTTGCGAAAGAGAATATTCCGCTTCCCCTGTGCAATCCCCATGGAGTTGCATAGCCCTATGAGCCTTTGGCCCATCTCCTCATCCCAGCTGGTCGAGGAGGAAGAAGAGCTGATCGTTCATGGTGGTGTAATCATATTCCCGAATCTGTTCTGCCGTCATAATATATGGAGAATGTTTTGGATTTTCCAGATCCTGCGGTGCATGGGCAATGAGCCCCTCTACGGTTTTTCTTGTAAATTCCAGATGGCACTGGAATCCATAAGCCTTTCGTCCATAGCGGACAATCTGCCTGGGGCAGCCGCCACCAGATGCCAGAATTACGCTGTCCTTTGTCAACCTCGGCATATCCCCATGCCAGGCTCCGGAAACAAATTCCGGTGGAAGCACACGGGTTATGGGGTCTTGCTTTCCTTCCTCGGTAAGGTGAAGTTTCACCAGTCCCACTTCCTTTTCCGGACTTCTCTCTACTCCGGCTCCCAGGGCTGCCCCCATAAGCTGTGCCCCCAGGCACACGCCCAATACGATTTTTCCATGGCTCATGGCATCCCGTATGAGCTGCTGTTCTTTCTGTGAATGAAAATACGGGCATTCCGCCTCCATGGTATCCGGACTCTGCGGGCCGCCCATGATGAGCAGCCAGTCAATACCTTCCATACTTTCCGGCAGCACGTCCCCTTTCCAGCACCGGGTAAATGACACCTCATGCCCCCGGCTGATAGCCCACACATAATAAGCACCCGGTGCCTCAAACGATTCATGCTGAATAATATGGATATGCATATTAAAAATCTCCTTCGAGAAATGTATTTGATTTTATTGTAATGACATCTCCTGGGAGATTCAATTGGGAAAATGAGGGAGCTCATCAGGCTTCAGACGGTCAGACAAACTTCAGAGATTACCTGTTTAGCAGTAGTTTATAGCAGGATAGCTACCAGTTATCCTCTTCATCCGAATAGATGGCCTTAGTGAGTAATGCGGTGAATATTGCTATAGAAAAAGAGCAGAAAGAATCTGATTTTCTTTCTACTCTATTACATCGCAGACATCCAATAGCTGACCCTGCCTCATAAAGTTCTGTACAATCGTATTGAATTAAAATAAAATTCTGCAAACACAAGACATAAATTATATCTGTGGCCCTAAGAATTTACTTCCATTCAAATGAATCATATGATCGGGATATGCCGAAATCCACACTTCTGTCTCCCACGCCAGATTGATACTGAATTTTTTATATGTTGCTTTATCCGGAAATGCAGTTATGAATATTTTTCCAGATTTTACATTTTTTGTCATATCCTGAATCTCAATAATTCTTTGTGGACTCATCGGCCCGACACTTGTTACTGCCTCAATAAAGTATAACCAGTCTTTATCGGCACAATATAAAACAACATCCGGCATTTTATCGTGCTGAGTAATTTCAAATCCTAATCGTTTGAGATTTTCAACGTCTTTTATCAAATCTTTTTTAATCGTATCGCCAACATATAGACATTTACATCCCGGAGCAAAACGCGGTACGAATTGTTCAATAATTGCTTTTTGAAGTACATTATGTTTCCCTGGACTGAATTTTAACGCCTTACCATCGATATTAACGGGCATCATTTCCATACGTTTTTTGCTTGCATATTTTTCAATAAGTGTACCATGGTGTTTTCTATGTCTTTGAATAGACTTGTCCCAGAATGGCTCCTCAAAATCATGCAACAGATTAAGCGCTTCTACCGTAATTCGATAACGATAATTCGGGCTATTAGTCGCTTTTCCATTATCTTCTATTAAAGCTCCTTCCCGGAATTGATGCATGCAATCTTTTCTTATCGTTTCTCGGGTGTTTTCCGCATAAGTTTTCCCATACTGTTCACTTATAAAGCGTAAAACATCATGAATGCGAATCCACTCATTTGTTGCCTTATCCCATGAATCATCCGGCTTAATATGAGCTAATGTTAACAATGTATATGCTGCCATATCGGATTGTTGTTTTTCCGGCATCCCGAAATCCTTCAAAAATTTTTTTGCTTCACTCACTTTATCCATTGTATGCATCTCCCTCCAATATTTTGTCACAGGTTTCTGTAGATAAATTATCCGCATCAATCAATTTTTTCCCGATGGCTTCAATTTGATCAACAGACGGAACCGGAATATTATTGATTTCAGTACTGTTTACTTGTGTACTACCATTTAAGATTCGATAAAACATATCAAATAAAGTGGAATTTAGTAATGCATATATACCATAAGTCAATGGCAAACTCATTTCTTTCTTATCCACGCGATCAACATAATTTATTTTGTTTTGAGTGCTTATATATTCATATTCCGGAAAATCTTCTGCTAAGTATATTCCACATTGCAAACGACGGCGTTCTTCTTTTGCAGTAAAACGCTTACAAAATACATAGTTTTGGTTTTTCTGGATAAGTCCCGGTTTTGAATCTACAATCCAATCGTATTCTTTTCCTGTAGAATTATGATTAACACGACCATTTCTGATATTTTGGCTATAAAATAAGGGAAGTATATGGTTTCCAGGTTCTTTCCTCAATTCTTCTCTCTGCCGGAAATCAACTACAATTCCCGTATGCATCTTTATCCCTTCATCCGGCAATGTATTCTTATATCGGTTTATCATCTGAATAACCTTAACATCTTGCTTTGATGTAGGAAGATAAACATACAGATTTTTACCTGATACAATTGAACTATATGGAACTTGTATTTCTGTTATTTCGTTAAAGTCATTATTTGTCTTGGTCGATGATATGGTAACCATACATGGTGCTATATCTTTTTTACTCACTTTTATAATGATTGTTTCCTGAAGGACCTGTTCTTGGCTAAATACTTTGTCCCGACATACAAAAAGATGAATATGTTCAATCTTTCCGTTAGAAAGAAAATATTTTCTAAACATTTTGAAGTATTCGCCAGATGTCCAACTACGAGGAATAATATACACCATTTCGTGTCCTTGTTTAAGATTAAACAAAGACATTGCTGCAAACAGGAAATACATGTTTGGTGCACCATGCACAACTGTCGGCATAGCAATGGCAACCGGATTATTCCGCATGATTCTTAAATATGGCGGATTACCAATAACAAGATCATACTTCCTGGCTGTATTATCAGCAAAGAATGACCCTTCGAAATCAGCAGATTGCGATAAAATATAATCATCTTTTATTATTTTATAATCAAAAGGCAGGTCTGAATGTTCTTGAATGTATCGTAAATTATTTTGTAAAACAGGCAGAACATTCTCATCGTTTTCATAACATGTTAATGAAATTGAATTTGCGGCTTTCTCTGAAATAATTCTATCTATTAATGCAGCAGAAAGAATCCCAGTCCCAGCTCCGGGATCAAGTATTTCAACATGAGGATTGATATTTGTGAAATCAAACAAAGAAGCCATAAAAATAGCGGTTTCTTTTGATGTAAAAAACTGCCCTTTTTTTTTTCTAATAGATTTTGGCATCTCTTTAAGAAAATTTGAGGTCTGCGCCAGTATATAATCAAGCATCTCGAATAATCACCCCTTATAACCTTTGAACATAAAAATTCATTTATATCATACTATAATAGCTACTCACTCTCAATTAAACATATAGTTATGTCCTTCTGCTAACTCTTTACAAATTTACGCAGTAAGTGGAAATAGAGCCCAATGTATTTTCATTGACCTTATCCCATAAACCCTTCATCTAAAAAAAGGCTGTGAAAAATTTTTATCATTTTTCACAGCCTTTTGGGCGTCCTTAGTTGATTGGAAGAAAATCCCTCAGATTTACAATCTGATTTCCTTCCTGACCGTCTGTTAATAAAGCGCCAGAGCACTTTATTAACTTACTTTCTCAGGGCTCTCTTCAGGATTTTGCCTGTAGAATTCTTTGGCATTTCGTCAATTTCAATGAAGTGTCTCGGAATCTTGTATGTTGCGATTCTGCCCTTCATGAATTTCCGAATTTCATTTTCGTCCAGTGTATAGCCTTCCTTCATGACGATGTATGCCCATACGGCCTGACCGCGGAGGGAGTCGGAGTGGCCTACTACAGCACATTCGGATACGCCTTCGTATTCGTAAATGCAGTCTTCCACTTCGCCTGGATAGATATTTTCCCCATTTACAATAATGAGGTCCTTAATACGGTCAACAATGTATACGAACTTATCCTTGTCCAGGTAAGCCAGGTCGCCTGTACGGAGCCAGCCATCAGCAATAAGGACTTTCTTTGTTTCTTTGTCCTTATGCCAGTACCCCTTCATAACGTTGTCGCCGCGAACGAGGAGTTCCCCTACTTCGCCGGTTTTGCATTCTTTTCCATCATCGTTGATCACCTTGATTTCCACCCCTGGAATCGCCGGACCTGCAGAGAGGCTCTTTGGCTGATCTGGCGGCAACATGGTAACTACCGGTGATGCTTCGGTAAGACCGTATCCGATAATTACATTATGGCCATATCGTTCGGCAAAAGCTTCAGCTACCGGCTGCGGAAGAGAGGCACCCCCAGAAACGAAAATGCGAACAGTCTTCATCGCTTCAGGCCGTCCCAGACGGGCCAGCAGATGGTACATTGGCGGAACCATAGCGGCTACGGTGACCTGTTTTCTGGTAATGGTGTGAATGATTTCGGTTGGAATCTTGGACTTCATCACCACAATGGTGCATCCTGCCAACAGCGGAACCAGTACGGATACTGTCCAACCATAGCAGTGGAACATAGGGAGTACGCACAGCGCCTTGTCTTCCGGTGTGTGGGTAATCACCCCATTGGTCTGCTCTGCATTGCGCACCAGATTCTTATGCGTCAGCATAGCGCCCTTCGGGCTGCCGGTAGTACCGGATGTGTATACAAAAGTACATACATCATCTTCTGTGATGTCAGAAGGAAATGCCGGTGCTTCTTCTGCCGCATCCTGATTTGCTTCCGCCATCAATGCATCCACAGAAATCTGAGGCGCCTCTACCTGAAGAGGCGTATCCGTAACCAGAAGCTTAGTTTCTGAATCCCGGAGGATGAAATCCACTTCCCGGTCTACCAGAGAACTGTTCACCGGAATAATGATGGCACCCAGGCTGACTACCGCCATATATACCACTACAAATTCCACGCTGTTCGCAGAATACAGAGCCACCCGGTCCTTACGGCGGATTCCTTTTTTGTAAAGTACATTGCGGACCATACGTACCTGGTCGGAAAGCTGGGCATAAGTCAGTGCACGATTGCCATCCAGTGCCAGACGGGATGGATCTGCATATTTCCATAATTCATGTACAAACATGGCATACCTCACATTTATAATACGTAAAATTCAATTGCAAAGAATAATGGCAGGAACCCATGCTCATTCACAGATTCCTGTCTTTATTAATAGGTGTTAGCATATGGTGATAATTCCAATACAAGTTTAAGTTTATTGTACCATGAATAAAAAAAATGAACAATAAGGAAAAACCCGTTTGAAAATTGTAGGGATGAGCTGATGCTCATGGTCGGTACGATCCAAAGGCTCGCAAGTCTGGGTAAAGTTCGAAGAGAGAAATACGTGAAGAATGGATTTCCTGCCCCAAAATGAGATATGTGCTCAGATCAGCCGAAAAAATGAGGAATGAATATGAGCATGCCTACCACTACACTAACCATAGCGGCTACTAAAACAGCTCCGGCGGCTATGTCTTTGGCGGCTTTGGCCAGTGGGTGGCGGTGGGGCATGGCCAGGTCTACGGTTCTTTCTATGGCGGTGTTAACCATTTCGGCGCCTATGACCAGACCGAAGCAGAACACGAGAAGAGCCCATTCCATGGCCGAAAGTCCAGTGAAGAATCCGAGAAGGGTTACCGCTATCAGAGCGGCTATGTGGCATTTCATATTTCGTTCTTCTCTGAAGGCTGTCCTGATTCCTTCTATGGCATGTTCAAACACGTCAATCATGGAGGTCCTCCTTCTGTTTATCATAATAATGACGGGTAATACGGATATAGACTATCAGATAAGCCAGGGAAATGAAATATCCGCCCAAAACATCGCTGGTGTAATGAACGCCCAGATAAATCCGGCTCATGCCTATACATCCGATGATGATGGCCATAAGCAGCATCCCTGCCCAGCGGAGTTTTCTATTGGGAACATAAAGATAAATCAGATACATGAACAGACCATAAAAGGCCAGACTGCCCATGGCGTGGCCGGAAGGGAAGCTAAACCCTGAAGCAGCCACCAGGCGAGGCCCCAGTGGACGGGGACGCTGAAGTATATATTTCAGCATAAGATTAAGCAGCCCTACATTGATGATATTCAGAATAATCACCCGGGTAATGTGGTGTTTCCGGAACAGGATCATCATAATCAACATCATAACGATATAAGCTGCCGGATCTCCCAGATGAGTGACTGCCCTGGCAAAATCATTCATCCCGGGAATTACTGACAGAGAGGAGATAATGGCATAACCCATCTGATCTCCGTCCATAATATCCTTATTCCACACATCTTCTGCCAGGGCCAGGAACCCGGCCAGTGCGCCAAGGACTACCAACCAGATACTGTTTTCTATAATCCAGGCACACAGGTCTCTCCGGTTGCTCTTAATCATGAGCTCCGCTGCCAGTTTGTTTATGCGTTCACGTATAAATTTCATCCCTACCCACCTCTCTTATGTATTTATTCTAGCATTCCTAATCCCACAAAAACGGCCCGGTAAACACAATTTAAGAAATATTTAAACGGTTAAGAAATGCTTAAACCAAGGCAATTCATGCGCTGAATACAGGGTATTCTTTTCCTGAACTTGCGCAGGAGAGAAGAGAGTACAGAGCCTTTCCAACCTGCGTTTTTACTGATTCGCTTTTCTTCCGGTAAAAGTTTATACTATCAATTAAAGAATGAATATATATATATATTATTATATAAGTGAGCTTTTTATGAGAGAACTTATCCATTTCCTGCCCACCTATTTTGCCAAAAATTTTGGTATAGTGCTACAGGGATTTTTGTTTGCCATAGCCAATGACGCCTTCTTCTTCCGCGCATTATCCGGACGAAAACGATGGCTTATGGGAATCCTGACTTTCCTTGTATCCTTCAACACCATTAACTTTCTGGCCGCCTTTTCCTATACCCAGCTAGCTCCGCAGATTACTACGCCTATGGGGGATTTTGCAGTCGCCGTCCTGGCTACTTTTATCCCTATGATTCCGGGACTTTTCCTGTACCGTAAGCTGATTGACCAGACCTATTCCACCGCCTTGCTGGGATACATGCTGTTTCCTCTGGCCTCCTGCCTGGCCATGATGTTTGCGTTCAGTCATATGCAGCGGACCATATACACCGTAGCTATTTCCATACTGTTCATATTCCTTTTCCGCCAGGAGATGAAATATCTGGCCCAAAAACACAGCATGCTTCATTCCAGTGTATATTTCAATGTGGGTATCTGTGCATTCATACTTCTCATCCTGGCCGAGACGGAATCGCCACGCATCCTGCTCAGAGGATATGGGGGCATTACCCCGGATTATGAAAACACGCTGGCCTTCATTGGCTTATTACTTACCCTGGCCGCTGTGGCCTTTATCAAATTTGATATCCGGTCCATCATGCGTTATGAGGACTATCTGCATATGTATGAAGAGGATCCGCTTACCGGGCTGAAGAAAATTTCCTTTATGGCAGATTATGGGCCATCCTTCATCCGGTCATGGAATAACCAGGGATGGAAAACTGCCATGTTTTTTATCAATCTGAAACGGTTTTCCATGTATAACCGTATGTATGGCAGTATAAAAGGCGACGAAGTACTGAAACTCCTGGCCAGAAAACTGCAAACCCTGTTTCCACACAGTATACTCTGCCATATGAGTGATGACTATTTCTTCGGCATCATTCCGGAGCATATGGCTGAGAAAGGGATGGAGGATATGAGGCAATACCTCCTGTCCTGCCGCGGCGAAGCGCAGACTGAGCTCAAGGCCGGAATCTATCTGCTTCCGAAAGACATCACCGAGGTCAATTTCCAGGCTCATTACATGGAGTACCTCGATCGCGCACGCATGGCTATGGAATGGGCATACGACAAGAATGACGAATCTGTAACCTATTACAATAAGCAGATATCCGACTATTTCAAACAGCATATGTATGTAACCCGATATATCAACCGGGCCATGGAAAAACGGTGGCTAAAGGTGTACTACCAACCGGTTATTGATGTGAAAACAGAAAAACTGCTGGAGTACGAAGCCCTGGCCCGTTGGGATGACCCCGCCTATGGCCTGCTCCAGCCGTGGCAGTTCATTGAACCGCTGGAAAAGGCCAATCTGATATACAAGGTCGACACCTTCATCCTGGCCCAGTATGGGCGGGAGCGGCAGGAATGCATGAAACGTGGAGAACATCTGGCGCCTATCAGCTTCAATCTTTCCCGTACTGACTTTTACTCCTGCGATATATACCGCATCGTAAAGGACACTATGGAGCAGTATGAGATTCCACCGGATGCCCTTCATGTGGAAATCACCGAATCGGCAGTAACCAGCGATTTGGAACAGCTGAAAGAGGCTATCCGGAAATTCCATGACCTGGGACTGGAAGTGTGGATGGACGACTTTGGCAGCGGCTATTCCAATCTGAACATACTGAAAGAACTGGACATTGACGTCATCAAACTGGATATGGCCTTCCTCCGCAACTTCAACTGCGACTCCGCCATTATCATAAAAAACATCATTCACATGGCCAGAGAACTCAATATACGGACATTGGCAGAAGGAGTAGAAACCAGAGACCTGTTCGACTTCCTGCAGGAAGCCGGATGCGACATGGCTCAGGGATATTACTTCAGCCGGCCCATACCACTGGAAGAAATCAGGGAAAAACATTTCCTGCTTCCCTGACCCTGTTAGAAAAAGCAGAGACTTCGCAATCTCTGCTTTTTTGTTTGTCTTATTTATGCTAAAATAATAGTGTTCTTATGCGTCTATAGCTCAGATGGATAGAGCAGCGGTTTCCTAAACCGTGTGTCGGGAGTTCGAATCCCCCTAGGCGCACCACAAGAAAAAGAGAGCAGTGAAAACAAAATTTCACTGCTTTTTTTGATGAAGAGAGAAGACAGATAAGAGGCAGGAGGGGGATAAGTATATTACAAGATGGTATTCCTGTTTCCGCATTATACGTTAAGAAGGCGAAAGCTAATTAATGGAAGCATACCAGGAAACAGGAAAGCATGCTGATATTCTCCCTCTGACTCTTATCCAGCTGTAGATCAAACCGGGGTGTCTTATATGTGGGAAATCAAAGATGCATAAGGCTATCTATGCGAAACCTCCGCACACGAAAAGGCCACAAGAATGCCAATGGCCACAAATGGGAAGAATGCAGCACGTTTCCCTCTCTCCAGAGAGGGAAACGTGCTGCATTCTTTCTTTTCGTATATTTTGACGCAGTAGATATGGCAAGATTACTTCTTTAATTTCTTAAATACGCACAAGCTTGATGCAGATACAAGGAAAGACCCAATAATGGACGCCGAACTGTATATAGAAATACGTGAGGGGTTCATTATTGGGTCTTGACGTAGTAGATGCGTTAAGATTGTGCGTATTTAATCGTTTTCAGTCACAATATACTTATGCAAATTCTTCAAATGTGCCGTGTACAAATAGGCTTGACCGATGGTCTTTAAGAGAACCAGGCGGATGGAGTCGCCCCAGATTTTCTTGTCGTTGGTCATGTAGAGAAGTATATCAGCGGAAGATACGTCGGTGTGAATTGGCAGATGGAGGAATTCCAGTACGTATTTGAGCCGGTCGGCGGTGCCTTTGGTGGTAAGGCCGATCTTTTCTGCCTGACGGGTGATGAGGTACATGCCGATGGCAAGGGCTTCGCCGTGGCTGACGGTGTCGTCATAGCGGTTGTAGCCTTCCAGGGCATGGCCGATGGTGTTGCCAAAATCGAGGAGCATACGCTGGCCTTCTGCGAACTCATCCTTTTCAGAGAGACGAGCCTTAATGCGGCAGCAGCGTTCGATAATTTCCGGAAGTCTCTTCTTCAGGTCCACGTCGTTCTTTGCCTTTTCGAAGATGGTGAACAGGTCTTTGTCTTCAATGCAGGCAATCTTTACCGCTTCGGCCAGACCGGTGTGGAATTCTTCCGTTGGAAGGGTGTCCAGCAGGTTTGGATCGATGAAGATACCTCTTGGCTGAGCAATGCTGCTGATAAGGTTCTTGCTGTTCGGAGTATCAATACCTACGTTGCCGCCGATAGCGGTACCAAGCTGTGCAGTAAGGGAAGCTGGTATGTGAATGTACTGAATGCCGCCCAGATAGGTGGCTGCAGCAAAGCCGGCCATATCGCCTATCGCACCGCCACCAAATCCGATAATGGCATCGCCGCGGTCAAGGCCGAAGGTGGCAATCGCATCATATACTGCACTGAGTACACGGAGTGTCTTGCAGGCTTCGCCTTCCGGCACGGTGATGAAACGGACAGCCAGATTCTTAGCTGCATGCAGTGTCTTATTGAGTTTAGCTGCGTACTGTTTGCCTACAGAATCTTCTGTGATTACAATTACGCGGTCTGCATCCGTAAGTTCTTTAATCATAGGGCCTACTTTGTCAATGAGACCACGTTCAATGAGAATATCGTAAGAATCGTCACCAAGATTTACATGAATTTTTGCCATACTTATCATCCTTTCATTACATCAGAGTCAGAAACACACGGTATTGTCATCAGAGACCGTCAGGGCAATCCGCTGAGACAGGGTTTTACCGATTGCACATAATGCATGGAATGTGAAGGTGGCCGCTTTTGTCTGCGGCATCGCAGAGAAATCCACATAGGCGTCTGGAACGCGATTTCCCATCGTTTCCTGCAGCATATCATGTAAATCCCTCCGTTTCCTCCGAAATAATAAAATAATGACTACGTCCGGGCAGTCCTGTACCTATTATATATCTTTATTTGATTTTATTGAAATGTTTTTTCGGCTGATCGGGGTTCATATCTTGTTTTGTGGCAAAAAATTCATTCCTCACGTATGTCTATATACAGTTCGGAACAGAATTTTCCCCACAAAACAACCTCTGATTCCCCGCTTAGCTCGAAAAAAGAGATTGGCCGGTCTGAGCTCATATCTCGTTTCAGTGTGTAAATCTATTCTTTGCGTATTTCTATATACAGTAAAAAACCGCAAGCAGAAGCTGGATGTGGGCAAACAAAATTTGCAGCCTTTACCCTTTCTTTCCAGAGAGGAAAACGTGCTGCATTCTTTCCATTAATCAGCTTTCGCATTCTTGCCCTTTGCAAGAAGAGAACATTCCGCTTCACTCCTGCAATCTGCAAGGATTGCACGGACCCGGCCCGGAGGCTTACCTTCTGGATTATTAAAATCACTGTGAAATTTCGTGACAGGCTTTTGGCCTGACCAGGAATCGCCTCATTTCAGGTTCTCCGCTGTACTCTGTACGCGGTGGTTCTGAAGTGAGGCGAATGACGCCGCTCAGGACGGAAGACCGTCCGAAATTTTTTCGTGCTAAGCTGGGATGAATAGGTTATACCGGGCCAAAAAATTATCCCCTGGGCTGTACAAAGTAGTACGCCCAGGGATGTTTTGTTTGGGAGAGCCAGTCGCCCGGAATGCGTGAAATTTTACTCATTCAATGGCGTATACTGTTATATAGAACTAAGAAATATCACGCATGAGAGGGGGGAATCTTTATGACACAGAACGAAAAAATACTGAACTTTGCAATGAAATATTATTACCTGTATCTGAATCCGCAAACAACGGAAGCGGAGGTAGCGGATGGGTTTGCCGAAGCCTGCCGGAATCTGGGATTTTCTCCGGTGGGAAATCCGTATGCACTTCTTCCGGACATAAGGAGAACAGGATATATTTTCCTGTCAGAGGAAGACACGGAACGTATCCTGGAAAATCTGGTGGATTCCTGTACCCTGGGCTCCCGTATATTTTCCAGGTGGCAAACCACTGTGCAGAGAAAGAAAGACGGCTGGAATGTGCGCCTCACAAGCCATAAAAGCAGAAAATGGTTTACTACTGCTTTTTTCTGGCTGGCCATGATGGTATCCGGTAAGGGGAGAAATCCCTTTATTTTCCATGGGCAGCTTCGCTCGTTCCGCCTCCGTTCCTGTCTCAAACGGGAAGGCCGGTCTTTCTGTGCCACCGATGACCTGGAGCAGGTTTTGTCAGTAAATCCGGATGGAACCATCTGGGTGGAACGCTATCACATGGGAGACTGGGGCCTGGAACTGACAGAAAAGCAGAAAATTCCGGTGGGCTCAGAAACGGTAAGGGAACTTCTGAGCAGGATATCTGATTTCTTTTCAGGATATGCATTTAATTTCACGAAAAACGCAGATATGTGGGACCTGACGCTTCAGAACCAGGAAGGGAAGGAAGTGCATGGCTATGGGTTGCTGCGCCCGGATGCTCTGTTTTTCAGTGACCTGTCTTCCTTCATCCGTAAAGCCCTGGGGCGGAAGGACCTGTGGCTGTTTGATGGTAATCTGGATTATATCGAACGGATGGAAATCCTATACCACCGCCATGAGATTTGTGAAGATCCTATCGAGGAAGAAGATTACACCTGCGATTATCATGAACAGCTCATTATCGACCGGGAATCAGCAACCGTAGAGCGGTTCCGCCAGATGAATGACAGCTGTGATTTACGCAATATCTGGCACATGAAATACAGCGTACCGGAATTTCTCGATGGTCTGAAGCTGAATATCTTTTCCCAGGTGAAAGGAAATCCGGAGGACGTGATGCCAGATCCTGACCGGACTGATACCTATACCATCCGCATCACCACCTGTCAGAGCGGGACAAGGGAAATCCGGGGGACATTTGACAAAAAAGGGCTTCCCGTTGACTGGCCGCAATTTGCAGAAAAGCTGAAATCATTCCTTGCCCAGTTTGAATCTGGCGATGATGACATGCTCGACAAAGACAACTACAGCCGCACCCTCCGGTCAAAGGATGATCTGATTTTCTGCTACGTAGTGTTTAACCGCGGAGGAAAATCCTATTGCTATCTGGCGGACGAAGAGTACAAGCCAGGAGAAAAAGTAAAAGTCCCGGCAGGTGAGGATGATGAATATTATATTGTCACCGTAAAACGAATAGTCTACCGCCCGGCAGAAGAATCCCCCTATCCATTGGACAGGATAAAGAGAGTTATCGGCAGACTTCCGGAAGAAGACGATTACCAAAAATGATGGAATTCCAGCAGGTTCTTTCCGATGATCCGACTACATCAAAGAACAAAAACAGACCTCCCAACGAGGTCTGTTTTTATTTCCGGATAAACAGGAATCGTCTGTCTTACTCTGTACAGCCCGGAAACCAACCAGGCTTCCTTTCGTGAATCATCCTATGGAATTCCTGCTGTGGAAGACCTGCCTTTTCCGCCTTTTCTTATGTTCATTCGCCCGAGGAACTTGCCTGGTGCATGAAATGGAAAGCTTGTCGTATTTCTTCCAGCTGTTTCCTGATCTGATACCGGGTCACATGGAGCCGTCCGGCCATCTGCCGTTCTGTCGTAACTCCCTGAAGGAGCAGGGTAAATACCTGCCGAGCCTGTGGGCTCAAACGCTGCTTTATCCGTTTCTGCATGGCCCGGACTTCTTCCCATGCCAGTTTTTCCCTCCTGTCTTCTGCACAGGGTTCTTCGGCTTCGCTATATACTACTTCGTGGAACCACTCTTTCTTTTTCTGTTTAAAATAGTTCCATCGTTCATAGGTGAGTACTTTGGAAATCATAGTGGAAAATCGTGCCTTTTCCGGGCGGAAATCCTGCATCCTTTCCAGAAACACCATCCACAGATACTGTTCCAGATCGTCGCGGAACCGCTGGACAAACCGGGCAGATATGAGTTTCTTTATCAGAAGCCGGTAACGCCGGCACATTTCCTGTACGGCCGCCGCCTCTCCCTGCTTTACTTTTTCAATCAGTTTTTCATCGGATATTCTGTTGTTCATGTTGAGACCGCTCTTTCCCATAGGAGCCATTCTCACACGTATGGTCCTGCTGCTGAATTCCTGAATCGTTGTGACGCTTCGAAGCCCATCAGGTACCTTCAGCATACCGAACCTGTACCCTTTTCCTTACCCGATAAAAACAGGCATCACCGGAGAAAAACAAAGTGGGGAATAGCACACTCCCTCTCACAGAAAGCGACCACAATAAGACAACCGCTGCCAGAAATAAACAGCCTTAAACAGAGCAAAACAGAATCCAATTGCACTTTTCGATTATTTTAGATACACTATATCTGTATAAATATTACTTATAATGAAAAAGCGGCTGCCAGAGGGGACAGCTGCCCATCGTGCGCCTTGTGCGTATCTGTATTAATAGCAGAGAAAAACAAAGGAATCCATAGAATCCAAGGTGTGCGATATCATAGTTGCACATCAGGGGGAATATGGCCATGCCGAAATTATGCACTTTCATCCAATTTTGCTATATATACATGGGAAACGGAATGACTCAGGACAACTTCACCGCTTATCTCTTTGACTCCATTGCCGATGAATACGACATGGACATCCCTGGATTCTCAGAAAATCCCATATGCAACAAATCGCCCAGCGCCCTGCGAAACCTCTTCACCGGAGTCAGCACCCTGGCCCCCAAAGACGCCAGCTGGCTCCTCTGCCATCTGAACAAAGAAAAATTCATAACCATCATGAAACAACTCCCACTGGACACCATGGTCCTCATAGCCCAGGAACTCCAGCAACGGGGCCATGCCCTCATTCCGGTATATAAAGTGGAAGAATATATGGCGGATCTGTTCGTGAAATATATAAGGGCGACGTTTGATTGAAAAGACAGGTTAGCGGTAAGAGGGAGGATAAACGACTTTTTTATAAAAGGAGCCATATGTAACATCCGTTTACCTTCCCTTATTCCAACAAAGAGGAATCAACTATCCACCGACGTTCGTCGGTCCTCCTCTCTCTCCAGAGAGGAAAAATTTCAGAACGCTTGCCTTTTTCTATTCATCTGAATTCTGATACATAGCATTTATATGAGCCTGTCAGACGGTTCAAATCGTCAAACTTCAGATTCGTGGGTACTGCATGGATGTTTTATATAGGAATATGAATTAAATAAAAAAAGAAAAGCATCTGTGATTATACAGGTGCTTTTTTCTTTGGGAGTCCGCCAAGTATTAAAAAGAAAGTCATCTCCAGTCGCATTGCAATATGAAACACCTGATTCTCCTTCTTTATGTTTTGTTTGTGTTATTATTATTACAACAATAATAATAAATCACAATTTGTTTGTATCCATTTTATTGAGGTACCTATATGTCGGAAAATGTCAGTCTTGCACATGCCAAGAAAGCTAAGAATGATGAATTTTATACCCAATACAACGTTATTGAAGCAGAAATGAACGCATACGTGGAATATAATCCAGATGTGTTCAGAGGCAAGACCATCCTTTTACCTTGCGATGATCCGGAATGGAGCAACTTTACCAAATACTTTGCTGCTAACTTTTCCCGATTCGGTTTAAAAAAATTAATCTCCACCTCCTATGCTCTGGGGGTTCGTAACCGGGAAGTCTCTCTATTCGAAGAAGAATCTTCCATATATAATGCAGATTTACATAAAACTCACGGTAAACTCTTCACCTTGACTACCCCCCCCCAATTTTCATGGTAGGGTAGATATAGATAACCTTCAGCTTACCCAATATCTTGAAGGGGATGGAGATTTTCGTTCCGAAGAGGTCACTAAACTTCGCAATGAAGCGGATATTATCATCACTAATCCGCCATTTTCTTTATTCCGAGAATTTCTGGCATGGATTATTGAGGCAGACAAAAGATTTATAATTTTGGGTAATGTAAATGCTATTACCTATAAAGAAGTATTTCCTTTACTCAAAGACAACAAATTATGGCTTGGGTATTCTATTCATTCAGGCGACAGAAAGTTTAATGTCCCTGATGACTATCCTCTTGAAGCGGCCAATTGTGGAATTGATAGTGATGGTAAAAAATTTATTCGAGTCAAGGGTGTGCGCTGGTTCACCAACATTGACCATGGCAAGCGTCATGAATGGTTGAAGCTCGACACCATGACCCATAATCTCAAATTCAATAAGAAGCTTCGCAAAAAACTAGAAAAAGATTTTAGCTCAATTGAATATCCTCATTATGATAATTATGATGCATTGGAAATTCCTTTTACCGAATGTATTCCCTCTGATTATACTGGCGTTATGGGGGTTCCCATTACGTTCATGGATAAATATAATCCGGAACAATTTGCTATTCTAGGCATTACACTTGGTAATACAACACCAGAATATGCTATGACACAAATATATAAAATGGCAATTCAACATAATAAGGACGGTTCAATAAAAGCAGGTGGTAAAGTGAACACACGAGCCGCTGTTCGCGTGGATGGTATCCCGAAAAATACTGTTTACTATACAGCAGAAAACGCAGATGGATATTTGCTTAGTATTTATCCCCGCATTCTAATTCAGACAAAAAAGGATGAATCAATATGAAAACAACATTACATACGGAATGGACCGTAGCAGATATATGCAAAGGCTTTATTTATGACAAAAATGAAGAAAAGGGCTTGTTTGGTATGAATGGCCAGCTTATCATCCAGCCAGAATACCAAAGAAACTATATTTATGGTGATGGGAAAAGAGATAAAGCCGTGGTTCTTTCTCTTCTGAAGGGATATCCACTGGGCCTGATTTATTTCGTTCTAAACAAGGACGGTCAATATGAAGTTCTTGACGGTCAGCAGCGAATCACATCCTTTGCACGGTTTGTTAATAAATCCTGGGTCTTTGGTATCAACTGGCATGGGAAAGATAGATACATCGACAGTCTGGATGATGATGACCGGAATAGAATTTTACATGCCCCTCTGACCATTTATGTCTGTGAAGGGGAACCTTCCGAAATTGAAGCCTGGTTTGAAACCATTAATATTGTAGGAGTTCCCCTGGTTCAGCAAGAACTCCGTAATGCAGCTTATCATGGCCCTTTTGTCAGTCTTGCCCGTGAAGAATTTTCCAATACCAATAATGCCAATATGAACCGCTGGCAAACGTATATTAAAGGAGATCCAAAACGGCAGGCCATTTTGGAAAGAGCTCTGGATTGGGTAAGTAACGGAAATATTGAAGATTACATGGCCCGGCACCGAAATGACACACAAATTAATGAATTGAAAAATCACTTTGATACAGTCATTGACTGGATTGATTCATTATTTGATTATACCGGCTCAGAAGTTAAAGGACTGGAGTGGGGAAGGCTTTACAATACATACCATAAAAAACCATATAATAAATCTAAAATCACGGAAAGAGTTAATAAATTACTCGCCGACGATGATGTAACTGATAAACGGGGAATTTTTGAATATATTCTTGGCGGAGAAACAAACACTAAACTATTGAACATCCGGGTTTTCGACAAAAAGACCATCAAAAAAGTGTACGACAAACAAACGAGAGATGCTAAAAAGAAAGGAACATCTAATTGCCCATTATGTGCTTTAGGCAAAGATCATAAACGGACCTTTATTTATAGCCTGAAAGACATGGATGCTGATCATGTCACAGCTTGGAGCAAAGGCGGTGCAACCGATATTTCTAACTGCCAGATGCTCTGTAAAACCCATAACAGGGCAAAAGGCAACCGATGATTATCATATCATCTAGTATTTTTCATGCACTCAAAACCACAAAAAAAGAAGGGAGCCATTCTCCCTTCTTTTTCATTGCTCACTATTCGCTTTCACACCGCCCTTGAGTTTTAGCTCATAACTTTTTCTACAAAAGCTTTCGTCTTTTCCGCCCTGTTCTCATACCCTTTCTGATACCTGGTTACGCCGGCGGCTCTGGCGTATTGGGTTTTGAATAGGTGGTGGAGGCAGGGGAGGTTATTTAAATCGTAGTCGAGGCAGCGGTTGGTGAGGAATAGTCTTACTATCCGGGTGGAGGTAGGGCACCACATGCCGGCGTAGATTATACATTCGGGGTTTTGGAAATGGGGCACCCGGAGGAGGGATTTCACGTATACTCTGGCGTCGTCTGTGAGTTCTCTTCTCTGGGCCCTTTGTCCGGCTGTACTGGAAAGAATGCACGAAAGGGGTTTCAGTGCTCCGGTCTGTTTGAGTTCGCTGTATGTCCTTCCTGCGTATGGGCTGCCTCCGGGGATATGGAGGAGGAGGCCATCCGCTCGGACGCCTTCCCATTGGGATATGCCGAGGGAGGGATAGTCGCCTTTGGTGGATCTGGCTACGTCTCCCCAGGTACCTTCTATGCCGGTCTGTATAATGCCTTCGACTATGCCTGCTGCCAGTTGTTTTTCCTGCATAGGTCCTCCTTTTCTCTTTTCATAATTTTCCTTTCTGCCAGTTCTTCCCTGATCTGGCGGATGGAAGCGGCGAGGGTGGAAATTTCCTTTCGTGTGCTGGAAAGTTCCAGGGAGAGCAGGTACATCTGCTTTCTCTGAAATTCATGGCTCTTCCCGACAATCACCACGAAGTGGCGCACTATCGCTGCCAGGGCTCCAATGGTGGTAAGCAGGGGAAGCAGGTCTTTCAACATCTGATTCATCTATGATTCCTCCTTTACTTTCAACAGTCCGCATGCGCTGATTCTGCCGGTCCGCCCAGCAGTCCAGGAGGGCGGCGAGGGCGTGAATTACGCTGGGTATCAGTATTCTCATAATCTGTTTCCACATAGGATTATCCTTTCTTACAAAAAGAGGCATGCCCTTTCAATGGACATGCCTCTTCTAACCTTAGCCGGCTTACTCTTCTGTAAGCGCGCTCACTACATTCACCTGAATGCCGGAGAGCGGGAAAGCCTGCAGGCTGGCAATGGCACGGCCACAGGCCAGCATGGCTGCATCTTCCGCTGCTGCATTGACAGAGGAGAAGGAAAGGCTCTTTTCCTTTCCTGTCACTTCGTTGGTCACAACGACCACGAGACGGTTTTTCTCTACAATCTTATTCACTGTCATAATGGTTCCTCCTTACCTAATCGAAAATCACTGTAATTCTTCTTCCGTAGTGGTGACAAGCACGGCGCGATCGAGTGCTGCCGCCTTGGCTCCTTTGGAAGTCATGAGTACCGGAATCATGGAAGTTGCTGCCTCTCTGGCCCCTGCCAGGGTGAGTCCTTCCTTCGGATTAGGAATAGTCAGGTTGAGATGGGTATTCGCATCGGTGGAAAATACCATCTTCAGTTTCTTTGTTTCAGCCATAATAAGCTCCTTTCAGAATAAAGAGTATTAAATCCCGCGGGGGGAAGGGTATCTGCCGCTTCCATACACTACCATTCCAAAAAAGGGGCACCTGGTTGAAAAAAGATGAGGAGCCACATATTACCTTCATTTCTTCCGATTTACAAAGAGGATTCTACTTTCCACCATCCGCCAGCAAAGACCGGGCTGTCCATAGTATGGAAATCAAAGATTTCATAATTCTATGGACTTACAGCCAATGACGACAAGACCTTGTCGTCATTCCCCCCTTTCTCTCCAGAACGGGAAACCTTCGAGCCCCTGCCCCTGTCAATTCAAATTCATTCTTTGAGATTGCGTGTTTTCCTCGATACTTATATCTTCGTCAAAATAGGAAACTGAATTCTAATGGGAAGTGCTTCATTGTCTGCCACATCCCCTAATAACCAGTTCCCTCCATTCTCAAACCTGTCTTTACCTCACCAGGTACACCTTCACCTGTTTGTTTCCCCAGCTGTAGGCCTGTTCCATGGTATCCACACCTACATCGATGATGTTTCCTTTAACGCTTCCGCCTATATCATCGGCTATGCAATATCCGTATCCCTCTACAAAGAGGACACTGCCAATCGGAATTACAGACGGGTCTACAGCCGCATGTCCTTTACCAGCATAATTTCCACTGTATGTAAAACCGGTTCCGCCGGCATTAGGCGCATAGGCGGTAGACTGCATAATCATCACCTGTTTATAATCTCCGGTAAGAGATGGTGCTCGACTCAGACGATTCCATACTCCTTCATCCACTACACCGGTAAGCGGCATGGAATTTTTCTTCTGAAGTTTCATTACTGCCTGTTTCGTACCATTGCCGAACTGTCCATCCACACCCCCTGGATTATATCCGTGAAGCAGAAGCAGATTTTGCAGTTTTACTACCCGGTCTCCTGAATCTCCCAGTTCCAACTCATCTTCCATCTGACTGCCGGATTGCCGGTTATTTTTGGCTATTACCTTGTTAAGAACAGATAAGGTTCTGGCGTCCACATTTCCGGTTACCGGAAGTCCCAGTTTTTTCTGGAAAGCGCTGACAGCCTTAACGGTATTATCTCCATATATACCGTCCGCCTTATCAGAAAGGAACCCCGCCTTTTTCAGTTTTGTCTGAATAGAGGCTACATCCGGCCCCTGATCCCCTTTTCCAAACAGATAAGTTCTTCCGCCAGTGGACGGTGCCGCACGGGAAGGAGCTGTTCGTGGCAACGCGTTGACAGCCGGTGCAGAGGTTACCTTCTGCGAAGATGACTTATGCGCCTGTCTTGCCATTTCTGCATTGACTTTCTGCCCCAACTTGGGGTCAGCAGCCTGCAATGCACTGGCTGTGGACTCATCAATCACCCCGGACACCGGAAGTCCTGAAGCTTTCTGAAAATCAGAAACTGCCTTAACCGTTCCCGGGCCATATCTTCCGTCTACGCCGCCCTTCAGATAGCCTTTAGACTGAAGAATCTGCTGGTAAGTAATCAACGTGCCCCCAGTATTGCCTTCTGCAATCAGCACGCCGCCGCCTGCACGAGTTCCCCCTTTGGCGCGTTTAATGGCCGCCTGCGTTGCGTCATCCGCTATTCCGGTTACGCGAAGTCCATGATCCTTCTGAAATAATTCAACCGCTTTGACCGTAGTGGATCCATAATCCCCATCTACCTGGCGGGCAAAATAACCGCAGTCTATCAGCTGCTGTTGCAACTGAGAAACCTCAGGTCCCTTCATTCCCCCTGACAGAGAAGCAGCCGAAACACTGCCCGCCATCGTCAAAGCGAGAAGAGATGCCAGAAGAATTTTTCTTATTCCCTTCATGTATCCACCTCCGTAAAAACATTTTTATTTTATCATGATTTCCCACTCATGTAAAAAAACATGTCCCAATCAAGCCAAAATCCCCCACTATCAACAGAGAAAAGAGGGGTATGCAACGAGTAAAGCTTGAGAAATCAGATAATCAGACCGGGAATCATGCTGGTTCCCTTCAGACTTCAGGCTGAAAGGACAGGTGTGAGTATTAAGGCCGCGAGCAGCCGAAGAAGTAAAGAGTATCATGTTCCAGTCATTCTTTTTGATTCCTCTATGAGAACTACAGGAAATATGGGCCTATAGCTAATCTTCTCAGACCTCGATTTTCGCCTCTCAAAAGTGTTTTATGCCCATCAAAAACCTCTTACCACAAGAAATCTATCCTTGCGGTAAGAGGTTTTTACTTGCTTATTTAATTAGCCGATTAAGCAGGGAGAGCTTCCTTAGTTCTGCCACCAAACCACACCGGTGGTGTTCTTGAGAACGTTCTTTACAAACTTAGGAGAAGCTACCCCATTTGCCTGCTGCGTTTCGTAATCATCCAGCGCTTCCTTAACTCTCGGGAAGAGAATAAGGATGGCCGTAACGTTGGTCAGGACCTGGAATGCCATGAACAGGTCGGCGAGGTTCCATACCAGTGGCAGATCAGCAATAGAACCAAAATATACCATCACGCCTACCAGACCACGATACAGATTAAGTGGCCACTTCTTCTTGGTAAGGTGGGAAATATTGATTTCACCATAATAGTAGTTACCTACAATGGAGCTGAACGCAAACAGGAAAATCAGAATAGCTACTGCAGATGGAGCAATAGAGCCAAAGTACTGAGACAGATTCCACTGTACCAATTCGATACCCGTCAGATTAGTGGTTGTGTAGTCGCCAGACAGGAGAATAATGAATGCACTGGCAGAACAAATAAACAGAGTATCTACATACACACCGAAAGACTGAATCAGCCCCTGTACTACCGGATGATCCGCATCAGCGGTAGCTGCCGCATTTGGAACAGAACCTTCACCGGCTTCGTTGGAGAACAGACCTCTCTTGAAACCTGTAAGAACAGCCGCACCCATGCCGCCGCCAGCAGCTGCCTGGAAGCTGAATGCATCTTCCAAAATTTCTGCAAAAACGTGCGGAAGCAGGTTGATGTGATAAATCATAATTCCAATCGCAACCAGAATATATAACCCAGCCATGAGTGGAACCATCCATTCGGTTACACGAGCGATACGACCAAGACCGCCACAGATAATAGCTACAGAGGCAATAGCCAGGATAATCCCCATAACTGCTCTGTCAAAACCAAACGCGGAATTGAGCGCCAGACTGATAGTGTTAGCCTGTACAGAGTTATAAATCATACCGTAAGTAACAGAAATGAGTACAGCAAACAGAGCTGCCCAGGCACTGTATCCCAAACCATACTTCAGATAGTAAGCCGGGCCGCCTCGGAAGGAAGTTTCCCCCTTCTTGCCTGTTACCGGAACTTTATAAATCTGGCCGAGGGTAGATTCTACAAACCCGGTAGCTGCACCAATTACCGCAATGAACCACATCCAGAAAATGGCTCCCGGACCACCGGTGGTAATTGCAATGGCAATACCCGCAATATTACCCACCCCTACGCGGGATGCGGTGCTAACACAGAATGCCTGGAATGGAGAAATTTCATTCCCCTTTGTCTTGGAACCAGCAGAAGAGACAATAAGCCGGAACATTTCCTTAAAATGTCTGATCTGTACAAAGCGGAGACGGAATGTGAAATAGAATCCCGCAACTACCAGCAATGTAATGATGACGTAGGTCCAGAGGAACCCATTCACGTCAGATACAATGTTGTTCAAAAAATCCATCATACTTTCTTTCCTCCCATGTCATAAAAAAAGACTTACAGGTACCATAAAAGTACAAGCCAGTAAGTCTTCTTTGACAAGATATTAACTTTTCTCTTAATTTTATACTATATATGTAAAAAAAGCAATGGGGAGAAATATAAAGATAGGTAGGAAAGGTGTAGGATTACAATACATGTGTTACACATTGAAAACATAAAAAGCGAGATCC
>OGSS01000637.1_pt1 | contig 32760 bp, 27 predicted proteins | sample 1553591 | NCBI WGS metagenome assembly OGSS01 (sample SAMEA2580061, study PRJEB22360) | human gut metagenome | biome: human gut; feature: human-associated habitat; material: faeces | place: Denmark | collected 2008/2010
GTGAGAACTTTGGAGGCGAACTTGGTCAAGCGCTCGTCGAATGCGTGAACGTAAAGCGGCAACTGGAACATACAAAAGCATCGGTACGATGCTCGATTGAGTGGTGCTTCCTCTGGCTGAAGAGGATTTATGGCTATGCCAAGGTTCGTTATCGCGGGTTGGCGAAAAATCACAGTCGAGCGCTCACGTTGTTTGCTCTCTACAACTGCAACCGCTTGCGCAAATGGTGCGCTCCGCCAAGGCTACCTTGCTGATTACCCCGAAACTCTGGTGCGCGCTTCGTCTCGAGTGCCATGGGGCCTTGCCGACTCTTGAAAACGATATTTGCCCAATTTTTAGGCAAATATCGAGTTGTTTCAGCATTATTCGGAAAAATCGAACGACTAACGTTCACGGGAACTTTCGACGCTTTTCAACACCTAGTCAAAAGTCACTCGTTTAAACAAATCTGCTTCCCCCATCGTTCAGAGATGGGGGTTTTGAAGAGCTTCCTCAAATCTTCTCTAATCATTCGTTAAAAGTTGTTAATTACCATTAAAGCAATGCCAACTTCTTTAAAAATAACTCAACTGCACGCAGACACTTCACCCACCATTTGATGTCGGGCTGTTCCTTATGCAGGATTCTGTGACAGACGTCTTCAGGCCTGCAAAAGCTTTCCGTCATCCAGTCCCAATATTTGGGGTAGAGTATCATAATCCCTGCGACAAGCTCTCTAGGGGTTAACCCTGTATTGACCTGCTTTTCAGCTATACGATCTACCGTCAATCCCCATCCCGAATAAAACGGCTTTCCATATGTGATGACCTTTACCTCACGAAGCAATGCTTCAAATCCCGACAAGCTTGTGAGCGTATGGAGCTCGTCAATATAAGGCCAGAAATCGTTCAAACTACCTGATGTAAGAACCAAGTCTGTGCATTTCTTCAATACCTCTTCCGAAATCCTTCCCTTCTTCATGCCGCTCACCACATCCGGATGCGGCTTAAAAATAATGAAGGCTGTCGGGCAGATCTGCCGAACGGCGCATAGCAAATATTCTGTCGACTGAATCATCCCCCCACCGCGCTTCACCGACGCATCACCGTCCACCTGTCCCGGTACCAGCACAATGGTGCGATCCCTCGGTAAAGCTTGTAGCTGCTCGACAACTGCAGGATCAGACGGCGTGTTGTATTTGCTCAAGCCATTTTCCACAATCAGCTGAATCAGCTTGTCGCTTCGTTCAAGCAGACGAGGTAGATCCGGATGCTTTTGAATGTTTTGAAGGATATGGGTGAGTCTGGAAGGTCGTGCCGGATCGAAATAGATCCCGCAATCATCCATCACCAGCGAGAAGGGATAGTGATAGTCGACTCCGAGCCCTACGGAGCGCAGGAAGCCGTCTTCCATTCGAATGAGCGGCACATGACGCCGACGGCAGCGAGCGACCACGGCATCGGTTGCCTTGCCTGCCCAAATAAGCACAGTCTTACCTTCCTGAGCAGCCAGGTCAATACCGTACTCGACTTCACCTTCAAATTGAATGGTCCCGCCCGTAGACGATGCAAAAGCCTTCACATGCGGCCACTTCCAGCGTCGGAATCCGACGGCAACGTAATCGCGGCGATTTTCTTCATTGGCCTGTCGGTGGGCCGCCATGATGTCGATGGCCTCCGCCAAGGCAATGCGGGACTTCGTGACGGGATTCACATAGCGGCAGAGCTTGAGATAAGCTGCCGCGAACATCTGCTCAAGCGTTGGTCGACCCTTGCGTCGTCCCGGGATGTCACCATGATCAATAGTCAATCCCCAGCCGGCGTAGAAGGGTGCCCCGAAGGTGTGTACCACCTTTCCCATCAAAAGAGCTTCAAACCCCATCTGAGAAGTGGCGACATAGACCTCATCAAAGGCCTCCACAAAGGAGAGCGGTGCAAAACTCTCCGACATCACATAGACATTAGGCGGAAGCGTGCCGAAGCAGCTGCGCTTTTTGCCGCTTAATACGTCGGGATGCGTTTTGACAACAACCACCGCATCTGGGACTGCCAAGGCAGCCGACAACATCGCTTGAAAAGACTGCGCGTTGGCATTTCCCAATGCAATGCCTGCATCCCCCTCCGTCTGGTCGACAACGAGAATCAGCTTTTGACCGGGCTTGACACCCGCTTTGTTATAAAGCTTGACCTTGTCTGCAGACGTAAAGGAGGGAGCGTTATTGTATTTAGAAAGGTCATAAAACTTAAAGCGCGCAATGGCTGCACACGCCTCTTCCAAGACCGTCCCCGTACACCAGCCTGTATTGTTGAGCATGGCCTCTAAGTCGGACGCTGAGCCGGCATCGTAATAAGCGCCAGTACGATCGAACGACAGAGACAGGGGTTGCTCCCCCTCAACACCAAGCCGCAGAGAGCGTAGAAAGCCGTCCTCTAGTGCCAGATAAGGAAGCGCATGCTTATGCGCAAAGACACGTGCTTTTTCCGCCGTTTTCTTATGCCCCCATCCGATGACGAGATCACCCGATTGCGCCTTAGGGCTCTCCCAAGCACCGTGAAAAGTCAATTCACCATATTTTTTGATTTCATCCTGAAGAAAAATTTCAAGATTTTGAATCTTTGAGATGCCGGAAGAAAAAACGTGAATCATTTTGTTGAGAGAATCGTTCCAGAAAAGGTGTCTTACTGCTTCGGACATCTAGACATATTGTCTTTGACTGTCCGCTGCATTGTCATCGGCAATGATTCAATCCTTGCCCGTCATTTTGGTCACTTCTTCACGTGCCTTGGGCAATTCTTCGCATACGAGATCAATTGCACGATGAATATGCTCCATGTCGTGTGCCGCCGAAAGGAAGAAGCGCAGGCGTGCGGCCCCCTCTTCCACCACCGGATAGATGATCGGCATGACATTCACCTTTCGCTCAAAGAGACGCGCAGCAAGCTTGCCTGCCAGAAGAGAGCTGCCGAGCATGAGCGGCACGACGGCATAGCCTTCGGCAGCACCGGTGTCGAGCCCCTTTTCCTTTGCATAGCGAACAAACTCGTGGCTCACCTCCTGCAGCTTCTTCACGCGTTCGGGCTCGGCCAGCATGAGATGAATGGCTCGATCCGATGCAGCGGCGAGAACAGGCGACATGCCGACGCTGTAGACAAAGCCCGGCGACGTGAACTTTAAAAGTTCGACAACTTCAGCGCTTCCGGCAATGTAGCCGCCGCAGCCACAGCAGGTCTTCGAGAGCGTCCCCATCCAGAGATCCACTTCCTTCGGATTGATACCGAAGTGTTCGGCTGTACCTCGCCCCGTTGCACCCAGGACGCCCAAAGAATGCGCTTCATCAAGCATGAGGAAGCACCCCCAGGTCTTCTTGAGTTTCACAAGTTCAGGAAGGTGGGCGATGTTGCCGTCCATGGAGAAGACGCCTTCGGTAACGATAAGCGCACGCTGCGCCTTGGGACGATGCTCCTGAAGCAGTCGTTCCAAGGCTTCCATGTCGTTATGCGGAAAGCTGATGCGCTTCGCGCCCGACGTCTGCGCCCCCATCACGATGGAGTTGTGCGAAAGGGCGTCGTGAAAGATCACGTCCTGAGGACCGAAGAGCTTTCCGATGGTCGAGACGTTCGTTGCATGACCGCTCACGTAGACGACGCAGTCCTCCGCATCGTAGAGACCGGCAATGGTGTGCTCGAGCATACGGTGCGGCGGGCGCTCGCCCGAAACGAGGCGAGATGCAGACGCACTCGTACCCCAGCGCTTGAGCGCATCGACCGCCGCCTCTTCAAGCGCCGGATGACCATTCAGATCCAAATAGTCGTAAGTCGAGAAGTTGAGGAAGGTTTCGCCGTTGATTCGGGTTTCCGCCTTGGCAATGCCATCATGGCACTGGAAGAAAGGATTCAAAATCCCAGCTCGTGCAGCCACGATGCGCTCCATTCGAAGCTGCTTGTAGGCAGGGAATTCATCAAATTTCGTCATTTTGGGATCCGCCCGCCACTGCACGGCTTCAAGCGTACGGCCCTCCCGGGGCTGAAGCGAAGCGGATCCGGTGCGCTTCAGACGCGACAGAAGCGCAGAACGGTCGTCCCTCGAAAGACCGAAAAGGTTTTTACCCTGATTGTTGCCTTCCTCAGCCATTTGCTCTGATTCCTTCTTTCAAATTCTGAAAATTTTGCCTTCGAAATGTCTGGACAGAACTCAGCGGGCAGCATCCTTGAGCACGCTGCTCTTCATGTCGCCGGAGAGTTCAAGACCGTGCTGGCCTGCAATCGCATCGAGCACCTGCTCGTCTTCGTTCGACTTGTTGAGCATCTGCCAGAAGCGCTCGGCCATCGTCTGAATGGTTGCACCGCCCGAGAGCGACACAGCCGGAATCTTGAGCCCGATACGCTCTTCAAGCGCAACGGCAAGCTCCACCACCATCAGAGAGTCCATGCCGATGTCGGAAATGGGCTGATGAACGTTCAATTCCTTGACGCTGATGCCCATGAGCTTGGCCACTTCCTGCGCAATGAGGTCGGTAAGCATGAGGATCGCTTCGTCGGCCGACTTGCCGGCTAGAAGCTCAGCCATGGAGACTGCCTGCACGGTATGGCGACCCATGCGCTTCCAGATACCCTCAAAGCGCGCTTCGCGCACAACGGGCAATTTCTGCACACGCGACCAGTCAATCGCAAAGAAGTGCGAAGCGGGCTCGCGCACATGAATGACCGTTTCCATGGCATCAAGCACGTCGCCGGATGCGAGCGCGGGCGTGCCCAGCGTATTTTCAAGGAGGCTGTGCGCCTGCGGATTGGCAAGCAACATGCCCACATCTCCCACAGGACCCCAACCGATGACATGCACGGGCATGCCTTTGGCACGAAGGTTGCCGGCAAGCGACTCGAGTGCCATGTTGGCCGCCACGTAATTGGCCTGTCCGGGATTGCCCAAGAGCACCGTAGCAGACGAGAACATCACGAAGAAATTGGGCATGATGCTGCGCAGCATCAAATAGTCAGCCAGTCGAACCGCTCCAGTTACCTTCGGACACCAAACTTTCTCACAGGCTTCGGCTGTCAAATTGACAAAAGCGGCGTCGGCGAGCACACCCGCAGCATGGACGACACCCATGACCGGCGGCAGACCGGCCAGAACCTCATCCATCACCTTGAAGAAGGCGGAAGACTCGCCAGATGTGATGTCAAGAGCAGGGGTCACCACTTTAACGCCCCTATCTTCAATCCGTCGCACAAAAGCTTTAGCGTCTTCCGAAGCAGCGCCGGAGCGAGAGAGCAACACCAGTGCCTTGGCTCCGCGCTCAACCATGCGTTCGGCCACCTTGCGGCCAAGGCCGCCAAGGCCGCCCGTCACAACAACAGTGCCTTCCACAGCACAATCGGCTGCAGGCTTTTCAGCCGCCGTCGACGCATTTGCTTCATACGTGACAACCAACTTGCCGATATGGTGCGACTGCTGCATGGTCTGGAAGGCTTCCTGCACGCGATCAGACGCAAAGAGCGTCATCGGAAGCGGACGGAAGTCGCCGTTTTCAAAGTGCTTGAGCACTTCGGTAAAGAGTTCGTTCGCCAAGTCCGGACAGTCGACGAGCATCTGGTCGACGTCGATCCCGAAGTAGGAGAGATTACGGCGGAAGGGACGCAGGAACATCGGCGTATCAGCAAAGAAGTCGCGCTTGCCCAGCTCCAGGAACCGGCCGAAAGGCGCAAGCAGTCCGAGCGACTTTTCCGCACCGGCACCCGCCAAAGAATTGAGCACCAGATCCACCCCTCGCCCGTTCGTATCGCGCCGAATTTCGTCGGCAAAGGCAAGGGAGCGAGAGTTGTAGACATGCTTGACGCCCAGACGACGAAGAAGCGCTCGCTTGGTATTGGATCCGGCCGTCGCATAGACTTCGAGGCCCAGAAGATTCGCAATCTGAATGGCCGCAAGCCCGGCACCACCCGCAGCGCCGTGGATCAGGATCGACTCGCCGCGACGTGCGTGACCCAAATACGAAATGGCGTACCAGGATGTAAAGAAGACGACGGGCACGGATGCCGCTTCGGCAAACGTCAGATTCGACGGCATCTTCGCCACGGCCTCAGCCTTCGTCGTGATAACGGTACCAAAACACGCTGGGGCAAAGCCCACTACTGCATCTCCGGGCGCAACGTGCGTGACGTTCTCACCGACAGCCGTCACGACGCCGGATGCTTCAAGCCCCATGGTGGAACCCGAAAACCCATTTTCCAGAGCTTCTTCAGGCAGCAACCCCATCGCCCACATTACGTCACGGAAGTTGAGCCCCGTCGCGCGAACGGCAATGCGCACCTCGTCGGGCGCAAGCACACAGTCGTCCATGGGCACATCCTTCCAGTAGAGGTGATCAAGCCTCCCCGGCATATCGAAAGCCAGCACCTTGGCCGCGCCCTCACCGCACGCAGCGGGCGCACGCATCTCACTTTCCTGATGCTGAGACACAAAGCGCTTGTAACGTACGCCTTCGGCGATCAAGACTTCAACGTCATCCGGCTTAGCATTAAGGAGCATGTCGGCCGCACGCTCAAGCGTCTTTTCCGTCGCATCCTGAAGGCTCAGAACGCCCGCGTGCACAACCTGGCATTCGTTGCCAAAGACACGCGTCATGCCGGCAAGGCCTGCTCCCTTGATCGAAGCGGCTCCATCAATTGCAGCAAGCGCGCCCGTGATCGAAACAAGCTCAATGCCTTCTGCAAGCGTACCCTTCGAAACCGCCATCTGCAGTCCCTGCATCAGAGCAAACGAGCCTTGCGGGAAAGCCTGCGCATCAATCATGCGATCGCCGATCTCAAGGTCGATGAGCGATACAACGCGCGTGCCTTCGGGGAGGGTTTCGGCCACACTCGCCCAGAATGCAGCATCACGTGCCTCGTTGTCCGAAACCGTCGTCACGACAAACGGAATTTCCTTGACATCCTCACCATGCATGCGTTCGGCCACGGCCGCTTCGAGCGTATTAACGAGTAGCGCCGCTGTGCCGCCCGCATCATGATGCACCGTGAAGACCTGAACGGGAAGGCCGGCTTCGCTTGCCGGCACGTCGACTGCAGCAGTCTTCTTCACGCCGGCAAGCAGCATACGAGGCGAAATGGAGAGAGCTTCTTCATCCACGCGAGATGCCTCAAAGCCCGCACTGGCGAGCGCATCTAACCACGCGTCAGCAGACGCCAGACGGCAGATGCCCTTCTCTTCGCCCTTCACCCACCAGGCTTCATCAGCCCCTTCGAGCAGATTGACGGACGCGTGCGGTGCCGTTTCTACCATCGCCACCACGCCGCAAGGAAGGAGCGCATCAGACAGATGCTTCAAAACAGCCGGCACATTTTCATGGAAAGCCAAGCCGTCGGGCAAAAGTGCCACGTCAAAGGACGCGTGCTGAGCCTCACGCAACCATGCCTCGAGCGTCATCACATCCACGCCCACCGCATGCTCGAAGACCGACTTCACGCGATCGGCCGCCACTTCGTTGCCAATCACGAAGGTGCACTGCGCGGATTCATCAAGCGAAGCGCGCAATTCGGTATAAAAGCTCCCGCCCGTTTCACCCACGACCAGAACACGCAGGCGAGCCTGGGCGTCGCGCATCTTCGCGAGTCCCTTCATATCTTCCAGCCAGCTGCGCATGGAGGCCGTCAGAAGCGCGCGCTGAGGCATGTGCGAAAGCAGTGTCTTCAACGTCCCCTTACGCTCCGGCAAGAGGCTGTCGAGCGTCACACTCCCGGTCAGAAGATTCGGAATGCTGCGACCCACAGCATCAAGCGCCGTCAAAAGCGGCCAACGTGTGGGTTCGGTTGCCAGAAGCGTACGGTAAATCACGTCGGATGACGGGCACTCCGTATCGCATGCCACGCGCACCAGACCGTCATCCGCTTCAGCCAATCCATTTTGCACGAGCAGATTTGTCATGAAGGCGCGCCAATCGTCGAGCGCCTCCACCGTAAAACCCTCGGCAAAGAGAAATTCTTCGGGCAACCATTCATCATAGCTGCGCACAGCCTCGCGCACGTAGGCAAGCACGAGCCAGTGAAGCAGCTCTTCCGTTTCAACAGCCTTTTCAGCCGACCATTCGTAACCCTTCGCAGCTTCACGCACCGCAGCAGCAAGCGCCGTCAGATCATCCCCCTTCACCAGGGCCTCGCGATCGGTCGGGTACTTGAACCAATGTTCGGTATAGAAGGCCGGATCAATGTGCTTCGACTTATGATGCACGCGCAGGAAGCGCACGTCATCAAAGAGTGCAAGCGCGTCGCCTTCAGCATTGCGAAGCAGAATTCGAGTCTTGGCCGAGCGTTCCGTCACCTGCACGAGATGAATTTCGGCCCAAGCAGGCGTACCCTGGGACCAGACGATCGTTCGTCCGAACCAGCTCGGGAGATAGGACGACTTGGCATCGTCAAACTGATGGCGCAAGCGTTCGGCCAATGCAAAGAAGAGACCTTGAAGCGCACCGTCGACAAGTGCGGGCGAAAGCCCCATGCCCATGTCGGCAGCCGGATCGCGAGAAACGAGCTCGACCAACACGTCGCTTGCCAGTCCGTCCTCGCCCGCAAAGGTCCAGGCAGACTTGATGGGCTTGAAAGCCCCCTTGTAGGTCAGACCGATGTCGGCAAGGCCCGCATAAAATGCTTCGACGTCGCAGGCTTGGCCGGCGGTCTTGATGCGCTCCGTCCAGGGCTCGTCCTGAGGCTTTGGGGCATCGGACGCAATAACACGTCCTGCCAAATGCAGTAACGGCTCTTCGGCCGAAAGCTGATCACGCGAGGTGAGCGTGATCATTCCCGCCTCCATAACGCGCGTCTGCACGATCTTGGCCGATTCAGCGGAAAGCGCCATCGGACGCAGAATCGCCAGATTGTCGAGTTCCATCGCATGCGCGGGCTTCATCGTGAAGCGTGCGGCCTCAACGGCCATCTCCAGATAACCGGCAGCAGGGAACAAAACCGTCTCATCGATTTCATGACCGGCAAGCCACGGTGCAACCTGCAGATCCACCGTGTGTTCCCACACATGTTCGGCATGCGGTACCGGACGCCCCAAAAGCGGATGCACGCGATTATTCTCGAAAAGCCTCCACGACTCAGTGGTGGGCGCTGCCCACAGGAGCTTCTTATTCCAGGCATAGCGCGGCAGGGTGCGGTCACGCTCCGTTTCGGGCCATGCATCGGACGTAAGCGCCAAAGCCATGACCGCTGCAAACTGACGTCGCACGCCGGCCCAATTTCCAGCGCGATGCATCAGATAGCCGATCTTGACGTCGATCTGATGCTTTTTCGCAATGGCACGCATGTAGCCGCCCAGAATGGCGTGCGGGCCCACTTCAATAAAGTGTGTAAAGCCTTCGGCCACGAGCGTATCGACCGCCGCTTCAAAGCGAACGGGCTGACGCACGTTCTGCCACCAATAGTGAGCCGTGAGGGTATTACCGGCCGTCACTTCCCCCGTCACGCTCGAGACAAAGCGCACATCATTCGTTTCAACGGGCTTCAGGCCGGAGAGCGTCGAGAGCACTTCACCTTCGAGCGGAGCCATCTTGGAGCTGTGGAAGGCGTACGCAAGGGGCAGGCGCTTGAAGAGCCCGCCTTGCGCCTTGACGAGCGGCTTGAGTGCATCGATTTCATCCGCATCGCCAGAAAGCGTAAAGTTATCGGGCGCGTTCCAACCGGCCAACTCCACACCGCGCTTGTCGGCAAGAAGCGCCATCAGCTTGTCCTCGTCACACTTGGCCGCGGCCATCGTGCCGGAACCGTGCATCTTTCCCTGCAGTGCGGATCGCTCGTAAATCACCTTCACGGCATCGGAAAGCGTCAGAGCGCCTGCAGCCCAAGCTGCCGCCACTTCACCCACGCTGTGACCCGTAACCGCTCCGGGATTAACACCGGCTTCGCGCAACAAGGTCGTCAAGCCTACTTGAATGGCAAAGAGAAGCGGCTGAGCCACTTCAGTCTTCTCCAACATCCAGACTTCCGCTGGTTGCGAGAGATAATCGCGAATCGACCAACCGGCAAGCGGCTTAAAGAACGCATCGATCTCATCGATCACTAAGCCAAAGCCCCGTGAATTCGCAAGCAAGTCCGCTCCCATGCCGACCCACTGGCTGCCATTGCCCGAATACACGAATGCGATCTTACTCTGGTGAGGAAGAGCATTATGTTCAACCGCAGCAGGCAGATCGTCGCGAAGCGCGCCATGTTCGGCAAAATACGCCACAGTCACAAGCGCTTCTTCCAAGGTCCTGGCATTGATCATCAGCACATAAGGAAGACGCTCGCGTTGGCGTGCGCAGGCACAGGCCGTACGGTTGTAATACGCCGCATCCGCCCCCTGCAGGCGCTCGTTGTAAGCGCGTGCCAGATCCTGCAGGCTTTCCATACTGCGAGCCGAAATCATGAGAGGAAGAATGCCGCTTTCAAACGCAGCATCCTCAACATCCACAATCTTCGGCTTTTCTTCGAGAAGCACATGCGCGTTCGTACCGCCGAAACCGAACGAATTCACGCACGCGAGCACGCCTTCCTTGCCGCCCACCTTCGGTAGAGGCTCGTTTTCAGTCGGCACGCGAATGCCCAGTCCCTTGAAGTCGATCTTGGGATTCGGCGTCTTCATCTGAATGTTGGGCGGAATGCACTGATGTTCAAGGACGTTCAAAACCTTAGCCAGCCCTGCCATGCCGGATCCGGTTTCCAAGTGGCCGAGATTACCCTTTACTGATCCGATCCAAAGCGGCGCATCGTTCTGATCATGATGCCCGAGCACTTCGCCGATGCTCTTCGTTTCAATCGGATCGCCTGCGGCCGTTCCCGTACCATGCGCCTCAACATACGCAATGCGAGACGTATCGATCCGCTTGTCCTCGTAAATAGATTCCAAAAGCGCCTTCTGCGCTTCGCCGTTGGGGAGCGCAATGCCGCTCGTGCGGCCGTCGGAATTGACACCTGTTGCACGAATGACCGCATGAATGGCGTCATGATCGCGAAGCGCGGCTTCCAGAGGCTTGATCAAAATGACCGCACCGCCTTCGCTTCGCACGTAGCCGTTGCCCTTTTCGTCGAACACCTTGCAGCGGCCGTCGGCGGAGAACAGCAGCGAGAGATTTCTTAAACATATTTCTATCCTGCATGAAAATTCATTCTCAACTGGTAGTCGAGAACATGCGCTTACATACCTTAAAGTAGTTCGCCCAAGAACACCATTGTTCCTACGGCTCTCATACCTCTTCGCGAATTTTACTAAAGCGTGATGACAACTTCAAAATATTTTTTCGATGATTATCTCCTCATGTTGCACGAACGCAACAGAATGTCGCATCAACATTCATAAGATCGACTGTGATATAAGCATTTCAGACCAAAAATCACTTTAAGTCATCCACTTGCTCTACCTCATGCGATCTCGCGTCGAGAAATGCGCGAAAACCCTTATATAAACGGCTCTCTGGACAGCCATTTCTTACCCAAATCCTCTGGTTTGAGCTGACTCCCCGTTCTTAAACGGCCGGATTTTGCAGATGCCATTTCGATATAACTGCGCCCATCCCACATCAACCAAACCGTATCCGCCGGAATATCCTGCGTCCTGGCTCTTAAGGCTTCGAGTCCCGGCAGATGATCTCCGTACATCAAAATCGACAAGGCATCATTCTTTCCCCATGCTTTGCCGATCCTCACCACGCCTTCATTGAGATGAGAAAGATGCACTTCGTATCGTTCGACTTCGCTCAAGGCTTGAGCCCCTTCGAATTTCCTCCCATCCCATGGACCATGAGCTTCCATGGTGATGATGAACAAAAAAGTAGGTATCTTCGCAGCCCGCAGATACTCAGCCGCCCATTGAAGCAGTGAAGCATCGCTGACATACCGCCCGCAAAGCGCGCTCTTTTCCATCATTTTCGGCCATTTTGTCTGCAGGACGCTTAAATCGATGAATTCATCAAAGCCCAAGTTTTTCATGACCTTGTCACGTTCGAAGAACCTGGCGTCGTTGGGATGACAGACAACCGTTCGGTAGCCTTGTGCCTTCAGTTGCCACGCCAGGCTCTGCATCGGCATCATGGCTGCCAGCCGATACGGATCAAAGCCGTAGGTCTCAAGCTCCCGCGGTGCAATGCCCGTCAACACGGCAAATTCCGTTCGCATTGTATAAGCTCCGCGCCAGTCTAATTTCAGCGCACCGCTTGTTGACCGGCACATCAGCTCGTCGATGGCGGGCATACGGCTCGGCCGATCAAGCAGCGCGCCGATGGGCACAAAGGATTCGGCTTGAATGAGGAGACGATGCCCAAGTGCCGGCGTGTGCTTGCCGTCGAACGATCGCACACTCTCCCCTTTGATCTTCGCAAAACGCACTCGAAGGGCATGACGATACTGTCCGTGCCGAAGAACATGCAGCAAAGCGGCTCCCAACGGCGTATAAGCCCAGGCATCGGTCTGCGTATCGAAACTCATGGGATAATGCGACAGGAAGCTCTTGATCCTACCCGAGGGCTTCGCCATTCTGACAACCATCAGGCCGCCCCCCCCAAGCCAAAGGCCGACGAATCCCAGACGCTCACCATCCGTCAAGACATTCATCGGCGCTTCGATCGTCAAGCACCAGCCAAGTGCAGCACCCCCAGCGATTACCACCGGCCAGACCCACTTTGGGGCATAGCCGAAATAAAGTCGCGGATACCGCAAGGCATGCCCCGCCAAAAAGATGTCAGAAAAGACAAGAACTTCATTGAGGATCGCCACCTTCAGCCGATTGCCTGCCCAAAGCAGCGCAATTAAGGCTGCGCCGATGGAAACGGATGTCCAATAGCGGTCCGTGACAAGTAGCAGCAATGCAAAGACGTTCGCCACCGTCATCACGGCTACGACATCGCCCACCTGTCTTTCCTGTCTGGTGAGAAATACCGTCGGCGCAGCTGCCGGCGCAGCCTCCCGATTAGCCGACATCAGCATCAGGCTCAAGCCCACTATGGCTCCGCATACAGAAGCCCACATCGTCAGCACCTCACCATTTCGTCGATGCGCTCTCGTGATCAGGCTTAACCGTAAAGAAAAAGCCTTTTAGAAACAGAGGTTGCAGGCATCTCGGCAACAGATTAAGCAGGCCGATGCCAAAGGCCAAAATTCGCGGGAAGGCATATTCCGCTTTTTCCGACTCAATGGCGGCCTTCATCTTGCGCGCGCCCTCGTCCGCATTCATAAGCCAAGGCTTCGCACCCTGATAGCGCCGGCTCATGTCGGACTCGATAAAGCCCGGACAAAGCACCGTGATCCCAATGTTCCGATCTTTCGTCAACCGTCGGATGGCCTCACCGAACACGCGAAGCGCGGCCTTCGAAGCCGAATAGCCCGGCGATCCCGGCAATCCCGTCAACGCAGCAAGCGAAGCCACTATGGCAACCTGCACGTGTACCTTCGACCTGCCATTCGTATTCGACTGCATGACTGCCCGCACGAATGCATTGCACGCCAAAATATTTGCGACGGCATTGACGTCAAGCTCACGCTTCAGGTCATCCATCCTTTCAGGCAGATAGTACGCCGCCTCGTCCGCATGATTGCGCACCTCTTCCACAGACGCAGATACACCCGCCGCAAGAATCAGCCGAACCGCTCCCAAAGCCGCCGCTTTGCGGCACCACCTCACGGTTGCGGCTTCATCCCGTACGTCGTAAGCGTCGATTTCCACTTTCGCACCAAGACGTTCGCAGAACGCCTTCGTATCTGTCAGCACATCGAGCCTGCGCCCGGCCAAAAGAAGCATCACGCCGGGCTTTGCATAGGCACGCGCCAATGCGCGCCCGATTCCGCCCGTCGCACCTGAGATGGCTACGATCTTCACGCCTTCACCCCGTTTTTCTCCGACAGCGCCTTTACCCATAGCTCTCCCGCATCCGAATGCCTCACGAGGAGTGCATCAGCCGTCGGAATCACATCCCGACATTCAAAGGCACATCGCTCATAAAAGCGACGTGCCCGCTCATTGTCTGCCCAGCAGTGCAGCGCAATGGACGTCAAGCCGCGCTCGCGCGCCAAATCACCCGCCACGTCCATCAGCAATTTTGAAAGTCCCTTCCCTCTGAAGCTTTCATTTACCCAAAGCGTATTAATCCATAACGCTTTTTCGACCTTCGCTTCCAGAAGCGGACGCATGGGCTTCACACGGGCTTCACCCAAAAAGCCCTCCATCATGCCCGAAACCGTCTGCTCCTTCGCATCATAAGCAAAGAGCAGACCAGCAAGCTCCCCGCCCACATCAACGAGGAGCACATTGCTCAAATTCAAGTTCCCGCTTCCGCGGATGAGAATCATTTCCAGAATTTTCTCAGGGGTCATACCCGGAAAAAGATCCCCCAGCAGATATTCAATAACGCCTTCGGACACGGTCGTAATGATCGATGCCACCGTCTGGGCATCATCCTGAGTGGCCATTCGCAAACGGATGTCCGCTGCTCCCATGAGGATTTCTCCTTCTGTGTTTTAGTTATTTGAATTTACGCGTATAGTCATCGCGCGAGCACAGAATGATCTGCCAGTGCTTCGGCCTCAATCGCACAGTTGAAGACTCAAACCTTTCAATCGTTGCATTGACCGCCAGATCAATACCATGCGGCGAATAGAAGTTCCCATGAATCAAAGCCTGCGAGTATAGAATGCGCTTGAAAGCTCTGTAGAGCGGCTTATTCGGCGCTTTCGGCGCACGCCAGAACATGTCAAGCGGCGTCGACGGCAAGCTCTGCGTCAAGCCCTCAATATTGTAAATGGAGCGGCCCATGCAGTAGACGGGCTTGTTCTGATCAAGCGCCATCAAGCCCACCGTACTATTGATCAGCACCACCCCTCGACTTCCGGCAATCATGTCGGCCGTAGAGCCGTCCTCCACATACGTCACACGATCCGCAATTCCCAACTCTTCGGCAAAGCCCTTGATAAATTCACCATAGTCTATCAGCCCGTTGTCAAGCGGATGGTTCTTGATCAAGAGCCGGGTCTTATGGTGTGCATGGAGAGCAAAGGATGCAAGAACATCGGCAATGGCCTCCTGCACACGCACGTACGGCGAATAGAGCTGCACCTGGCTGTCGGAAACGAGCTGCAACGGATAGAAAAAGTACGGATCGTCCGACGCATTGAAGGCTTCGAGCGCTTTGAGCGATCGTTCGCTTCTCTTATTCCTTGTCAAATATCGAGGCAGGATCCCTAGCAATTCAAAGAAAATGTTGGTCGGACGATGTGTCCTGTAGTGATGGAATTTTGGCCAAAGGCATACGTTCCCCACATGATGAAAAATCGCTTTGTACACCTTGTCGCGAATGTCGTTTTCCACAGTGATTGCCTTTGGATCCGGGAGTCCAACCGCCATCTCACGAATATCCTGAGGATTGACCGGCAAAGACGATCGGCCGTTGACCCCGTTTTCTTCCAACGTTGAAAAGCCCGCTCGCAAATATCCTTCTTCAAAGACCCAGACACGAATGCCGCGAGCATAAGCCAGACGCACGGCTTCCCAATGAAGCGGACGCCAGTCGCCATAAAGGCATATATCCGTCACGCCCTCTTCTCGGTAATAATGTCCGATCCACTCTGGCCACTCATAAAGCGTGCCCGTGTAGTCAAGCGCCCTGCGGCCTAATCCCCACAACATCCTGTCGCCGCCACAGAAATTAACCTTGTCGACACGCGCCCCTTCTTTGACCAGGCCGTCCGCCAAGCGGCGGAAAAAATGACTCTGAGGTCCCTGCAGCAATAAAAAATAACGCCCCGACAACGGAGCGTCCGACGAATCATAAGGAGGATTTGTAGATGTCGACATACCAAGCCATCGCGAATCCGCGGCTTTCACAACACACGAAAACCCGAAACATTCAATTCTTGTTGATCCAAATTGTCTCAACAAGTAATACATAAGGACGAATTGGATCGAGCAGACATGACCTAAATTGCCGTTCGATCACTAGTTGATCATTTTACCCCCAAAATCTCGGACCGGTTGGCTGTATAACCAACCGGTCCGAGATTTTGGGTAAGACTATTAATATCTTGACGATCAGCTAAGGATGAGGCGGAAGAAGATGCGGGAAAACGTCACGCCCGGGCCGTGTGTCCGGCATGGCAAGTTCCTTCTTCTTGCGGTAGCATAGGCGCGGCCGGCAGAGCCTTGAAAAGGGGCGAAAAGCCGACCTGTTCCCAATCTTCAAACAGTCTCCCTCCTGGCGGTGCGCCGTGAAAAAGGCCTTCCTTCAGCTTCACATCTCCATTCTTCTGGCCGGCTGGACCGGCGTCTTCGGCAAGCTCATGATGCTCTCGCCCGGCCTCATCGTCTTCTGGCGCATCGTGATTGCGGGCGGCTGCCTGTGGCTCTGGGCCTGGCTGACGAAGCGCCTTGAGAAGGTGACGCCGCGCGACAGGATCGCGATCATGGGCGTGGGCGCGCTTCTCGCCGTGCAGTGGACGCTCTTCTATGCCTCGATCAAGGCCTCGAACGTGAGCATCGGCGTCGTGGCCTTCTCGTCGATCGGCTTTTTCACGGCGCTCATCGAGCCGCTGATGAACAGGGCCCGCATCTCGCTGCGCGAGATGCTTTTCTCGCTCGTGACGATCTTCGGCATCTCGCTCATCTTCCACTTCGACGCGCAGTACCGCCTCGGCATTGCTCTCGGCCTCGTGGGCGCCGCAGCAGCGGCGCTTCTAGCCGTCTACTTCAAGCGCTACCGCGCCAAGTACTCGAGCGTCACCGTCATGAGCTGGCAGCTGCTCGGCGGCTTCGCCTTCTCCTGCGTGGCGATCCCCGTCTACGTCTCGCTCATGCCGCCCGAGCCCTTCATCCCGACCTGGCCCGACACGCTCTATCTGCCGATCTTCGCGATCTTCTGCACGCTCTTCATGTACATCCTGCAGATCCAGTCGCTCGAGCACATCTCGGCCTTCACGGTCAACCTCTCCTACAACCTCGAACCGATCTACTCGATCATCCTCGCCATGATCATCTTCGGCGAGGCCCGCGACCTCGGTCCTTCCTTCTACGCAGGCATCGGACTCATCGCACTGTCCGTGGCGCTGCAGACCAGTTCGGTCGTGCGCAGCAGGAAGCGCCAGAAGCGCATTGAGGCCCGAAAGGCCGCCGAGTCCGCTAAGGCCGGGAAGACTGAAAATTCTTGAGACAAAGTCATTTGCGGTTTTTCCCGCTCGCACGCGGTCGGTGGTACGATTCTGCGTGTTCCTTTTTCACATCAGGAAAGCCCATGACCCGCATTCTCAAGAGACTGGCTGCGGCCGCCTGCATGACGCTCACGCTTGGCGTCGCCTTCGCTGACCAGCCCCTCAAGATCGGATCCATCACCTACGATCCGCAGGCGAACGTCAACGGCGAGCAGCTTCTGCTCAACGGTGCGGGCCTTCGCACGAAAATCTTCTTCAAGGTCTACACGGCAGGGCTCTACCTGAAGGCGCCCGCCCGCAGGAACACCGAGGCCATGGCCCAGAACAGCGCCGCCCGCGTGCGTCTCGGCCTGCTGCGCGACGTCTCCTGCGCGAGCTTCATCGACTCGCTCAATGACGGCATCAAGGCGAACCTCCAGCCTACCAAGGAAAAGGCGATTTCCGCCGAACTTGAGGCCCTGCGCAGCCTCATGAGGTCTATCGGCGACGTGAAAACGGGCGACATCATCGACTTCGACTATTCGCCCGACATGGGCACCACGGTCCATCTGAATGACAAGCCCGTGGGCGAGCCCATCGGCGGCGGCCGCGCGCTCTACAACGCCGTGCTCGCCATCTGGCTTGGCGACAATGCCATCGACGACGGCCTCAAGAAGAAGCTTTTGAAATCAGGCGACTGAATGCCCTGAAAAATACAACGGCCCGGAACCGCAAGGTTTCGGGCCGTCTTTTCATTAAAGGACTGCGGGTCATTCGCCCCTGAGCTTCCTCAGAAAGCGCTTGGCGGTGCCGCACGCATAGCCGAGCGCATAGAAGCGCTCGCCCATCGCGTGGATGATGGCCTCAACGTCGGGCAGCGGAAGCTTGTCGGCGATGTAGCCGCGAAGCTCCTCACGAAGAACGTCCTCGGCGGGACGGTTTCGCATTTCGGAGACGGCGCGAAGCGTGCGCATGGCCTCGGGGGAAAGACGCCCCATGATCTCGCGGGTGACGTCGGGAGCGTGCTCTTCAAGCGGACTGCGCGCCATGGCTAACCTCAGGCGAATTCGGGCGGAACGCCCGTGAAGACCTGCGCCCACATGCCGGCGACCTGCGCCAGCGCCTGACGGGCCGCGGGCGTGTCGAGGCCGCCGCGCTCGACGATCTCGCGCGCGAGGTTGTCGGCGTCGTCGGCAAAGAGCGCAGCCGCATGCGTGATCACCTGACGGGGCGAATGGCCGTGATAGTCGAGCGTCTCGGCCAGATAGTCGGCGAGACCGCCGTTGCCGTGCCACTCGGAGTCGGCCTCATAGTGAGGATTCTCGCCCGAAAAGGCGTTGACGAGCCAGCGCACGAGCTTGCTCTTGGCCTCCTCGTACTCCTCGTCGCTCATCATGCCCGCGGCGCGCTGAGCGGCGCGAAGCGTCATGTTGCGGACGGCCTTCGCGAAGATCTCGCCCGTCACCTCGACGCTCAGAAGATTGGGCAGACGCTCCGCCCTGGAACTGAAGTTCTTGCAGCATCCTGCGCTGCAGTTCGATCCGCAACCGGCCATGTCCCGTCTCCGATCGTTCAGTTGAGTTTGTCGGCCCTGCGGCCGGTGAAGCGCAGCGTCCAGAGCGCGGCGGTCGAATTCACGGTCTCGGAGAGCTTCTCGGGCGTCATCTCATCGGCCTTCGTCAGCGTGCGGACCATGTCGTAGATGCCGTGCAGGAAGGTGCGGCACACGTAGACCATGACGGCGCGCGGATTGGCACTGTCGATCTCCTCGGGGAGCTCGTCCTCGGCATAGTCGGGAAGCTTGCGCAGCTCCTCGACGAGCGCGGGACCGACGAGCGGAAGCGCACTCGTGAAGCCGGGATTCTCGCCCATGAGCGTGCGGGCGAGGTGACGCGCAATGGCATCGTCCTCCTCGGTTGCCTGATCGGGCGTGCTGGCCTTCGTGGCAACGCGGTGCATGCGGCGGAGCACGTCCCAGATGCAGCCGACTAGCAGCTGTTCGAGCACGTTCTCGTCAAGAACGACAGCCTCGACCTTTTCCTCGCCCTGCTCCGGGGCCTGCTCCTCGATCTTCTTTTCGTCCGTCATTCCGTCTTGTCTCCTTCGCTGTCATCCGCCGCGCCTTCCTCGTCCTCCTCTTCGGGGGCAATGCCGAGGATCATCTCAGCCCAGGTGGCGAAGTGGGCGGAGAAGAGTTCGTCATGAAGGACGCCGTTCAGAATGGTCTGCATGTCCGTCGTCTCGTGGGCATCGGCCCAGTACTCTGCGATGGCGGCGGCCTCCTGGAAGCAGGTCATGACGGCGAGCACAAGGAGACTCTCGTCATCGGCGAAGGTCCTGCGGTCCTCCTCGGGCATGTTTTCAAGCATGTCGGAAAGAAGCGGACGAAGGGCGGCGCCCCGCGCGGCGGGATCCCAGCCCTCGGGAAGCTCGAGCGAGTCGGTGTGCCCCATGAAGATCGAGGCGACGCCGAAGACGATCCTGGAGAAGTCATTGGGATCGCCCTGCTCATTCAGCATGACGGCGATCGCATCACGTCCGGTGTACATCAGGATCTCGGCGAGAACGGCGGAATCGCCGATCGAAGGAAGCGCCACGACGGCGCCGCTCGTATTCTGTTCGGTCATAGGAAATTTCATCCTTGGGGGCCGTCATGCAGGGGTGCCGCGGCTCTTGTGAAAACATGCCGACATTATACAAAGCGAAGGCCCCGCACCCGCTTCAGGAGTACGAAACGGCATGCGGTGCAGGTGATGATGGAGGTGCGACGGAAAAGGCGCCCGCGGACGAATCCTGCGGGCGCCTTCGGAAGGTGCTTCAAAGGACGGCTCAGGCCTTGGGCGGGAGCTGGGCCTTGGCGCCGTCGACGATCTTCATCGCCGAGGCGATCATGCCGGAGATGTCGCCGAGGTTGCCCGGGACGATGAGCGTGTTGTTGGTCTTCGCGAGCTGCGAGAAGGCCTCGACGTACTTTTCGGCGACCTGCAGGTTGACGGCGTTCATGCCGCCTTCGGCCTGCGTGGCGGCGGCAACGCGGCGAAGGGCCTCGGCCGTTGCCGTGGCAAGGGCGAGCGTGGCGGCCGCCTGGCCTTCGGCCTTGTTGATCTCGGCCTGCTTTTCACCCTCGGACTGGGCGATGGCGGCCTCGCGGGCGCCGGTGGCGAGGTTGATCTGCTCGAGCTTGCGGCCTTCGGATGCGGCGACGACGGCGCGCTTTTCGCGCTCGGCCGTGATCTGCTGCTGCATGGCCTGCAGGATGACGGCGGGCGGCGTCAGGTCCTTGATCTCGTAGCGGAGCACCTTGACGCCCCAGTTGAGGGCCGCCTCGTCAATCGCGGAGACGACGGACTTGTTGATGAGATCGCGCTCCTCGAAGGTCTTGTCGAGCTCCATCCTGCCGACGACGGAGCGAAGCGTCGTCTGGGCGAGCTGCGTGATGGCGACGACGTAGTTGGACGTGCCGTAGGAGGCGCGCTGCGGGTCGGTCACTTGGAAGAAGAGGACGCCGTCGACCGTGAGCTGGGTATTGTCGCGCGTGATGCAGACCTGGCTCGGCGTGTCGAGCGGGATCTCCTTGAGGGAGTGGCGGTAGGCGACGCGGTCGATGAAGGGAATGATGAAGTTGAGGCCCGGCGTGAGCACGGCGTGGAACTTGCCGAGGCGCTCGACCACCCACGCGGTCTGCTGGGGCACAACCTTGACGGACTGGAACGCAAAGAGCACCGCCACGACGACGAGCACGAGCGTAAAGATGAGAAAGCCGCTGACGTTCATTTTTTCAATGACTCCGTATGACGTGTGAAATAGGCGTCGCCTCTACTTGAGGGCGGCGGAACGAAGGACGAGGCGAGTACCGTCGACGCGGGCGATGATCCAGGTGCCCGGCGTGAGATCGCCCTCTTCGGCGCAGGCGATCCAGGGCGCGCCGCGGTACTGCACGACGGCGGTGCCGCCCGTGCCCACGGATTCGACTCGGATGCGCTCGCCCTCGTCAAGATTCATGAGACGATCGGCCTGCGGATTCTTCCTGCGGCGCAGGAGATGCGCAAGCGCGCAGCCGATGACGGTCACGAGGGCGCAGACCGCGAACTGCCAGCTCGCCGAGAGGCCAAGCCAGCTCGCGGCGCCCGCGGCCGCGCACGCCAGCGTGACGGCCAGAAGATAGACCGTGCCCGTCACCATCTCGACGGCGGCGACGATCAGCGCCAGTATGAACCAGAGAACCGTACCTGATATGAACAACGTTCCTGCCTCCGCAAGCGCCCCTGATCCGCCGCAGGAACCGCCCTGCGGGCCACAGAGGCCGTACCAGAACACTCTAGCACAGCGGCGAACGGCGGCACTCCTAGGTTTTCACGCACTTACGAAACGACAATCGGGAAGACAAAAAGACCGGCGCCCGCATTCCTCCGAAGAGAACTGCGGGCGCCGTTCCTCACTCAACTGCAGAAGTCGTGAAAACTATTCTCCGTGCGTACGGTCTCGAATCGCATCCAGTCCCGTCGCCGCGGCAAAGGCAGCGATCGCCGCCGCAAAGCTCGCCTGCGGCGCGAGAAGACCGAGAACGGGCGCCGCAAGAAAGAATGCGGAGACCGAAAGACCTGCGGTTGAGGCGGCTCTGAGCGCCGTGCGCGTCCTTGCAGCTGCATGCTTCGTCATGTTGCCCTTCCCTGCGCCCGAAAGGCGCCTGTGATTCGTGTGGTCCTGCCCGTTCGCACCTGCGAATGGTTCTCACTCACATTAATGATAATCATTCTCATGGCACATGTCAAGCACGGACGTGAAAACATCTCGGGCACACGCGATTCGAAGGGACCAGACAAAAGCCCCCGGCGCCTTTCGGAGCCGGGGGCCTTGTTCGGACTAGCGTCTCAGCGCGTCAATTACTTGACGGCGAGGCGGCGCCACGTGTCGACGACGGTGTCGGGGTTGAGCGAGATGGACTCGATGCCCTGTTCCATCAGCCAGGCGGCGAAGTCGGCGTGGTCGGAAGGACCCTGGCCGCAGATGCCGACGTACTTGCCGCGTTCACGGCAGGCCTTGATGGCCATGGCGAGGAGCGCCTTGACGGCCGGATCGCGTTCGTCGAAGGACGCGGCGACGAGGCCTGAGTCTCGGTCGAGACCGAGGGCGAGCTGCGTCATGTCGTTCGAGCCGATGGAGAAGCCGTCGAAGTACTCGAGGAACTGGTCGGCGAGGACGGCGTTGGACGGGATTTCGCACATCATGTTGAGGCGAAGGCCGTTGACGCCGCGCTTGAGGCCGTACTGTTCCATGATTTCGTTGACGCGCTTGGCTTCATTGAGCGTACGCACGAACGGAATCATCAGTTCGACGTTGGTGAGGCCCATTTCGTCGCGCACGAACTTCATGGCGCGGCATTCCATCGCGAAGCATTCGGCGAACTGGTTCGAGATGTAGCGGGAGGCGCCGCGGAAGCCGAGCATCGGATTTTCTTCATCCGGCTCGTAGAGGGCGCCGCCGATGAGCTTGCGGTACTCGTTAGACTTGAAGTCGGACATGCGGACGATGACCTTCTTCGGGTAGAAGGCGGCGGCAATCGTGGCCACGCCTTCGGCGATGCGCTTCTCGAAGAACTCCTTCGGGCTGGCATAGCCGGCGGAGAGGCGTTCGGCGGCGTCGCGCAATTCGCTCGGGACGTTCGGGTACTCAAGAACAACCTTCGGGTGGATGCCGATGTTGTTGTTGATGATGAACTCAAGGCGGGCAAGGCCGACGCCCTTGTTCGGGATGGCCTGGAACTCGAAGGCGAGCTGCGGGTTGCCGACGTTCATCATGACCTTGACCGGGATTTCCGGGAGGGCGCCGCGCTGGACTTCCTCAACGGCCACTTCCTGGATGCCTTCGTAGATGTTGCCCGTGTCGCCTTCGGCGCAGGACACCGTCACTTCGTCGTTTTCGCAGAGGCGTTCCGTGGCGTCGCCGCAGCCGACGACGGCCGGGATGCCGAGTTCGCGGGCGATGATGGCCGCGTGGCAGGTACGACCGCCGCGGTTCGTCACGATGGCGGAGGCCTTCTTCATCACCGGTTCCCAGTTGGGGTCGGTCATGTCCGTGACGAGAACGTCGCCGGCCTGAACGCGATCCATTTCAGCGGCGCTGTCGACGATGCGGACCGGGCCCGTGCCGATCTTCTGGCCGATGGCGCGGCCCTGGCAGAGCAGGCGGCCCTTGGACTTGAGCGTGTAGCGGAGCTGCACGTCGGCCTTGTTCTGCTGGGACTTCACCGTTTCAGGACGGGCCTGAAGGATGTAGATCTTGCCGTCGTTGCCGTCCTTGCCCCACTCGATGTCCATCGGACGACCGTAGTGCTTTTCAATGATGCGGGCGAAGCGGGCCAGTTCGATCACATCTTCGTCGGTGATGGCGAACTTGCGGCGGGCTTTGGCCCGGGCATCGGCCCCGCGGCGCCGCCGGCACATCGACCGTGCGGACCGTGCGGCCGACGGACTTGTCGGATTCGAACTCCATCTTGATGAGCTTGGAGCCGAGCGTCTTGCGGATGATCGGATACTTGCCGGCATCAAGGATGGGCTTGTGGACGTAGAACTCGTCGGGATTCACGGCGCCCTGAACCACGGTTTCGCCGAGGCCGTAGGAGGCGGTGATGAAGACCACCTGGTCGAAGCCGGATTCGGTGTCGAGCGTGAACATCACGCCGGCGGCGCCGCGGTCGGAGCGGCACATGCGCTGCACGCCGGCGGACAGGGCGACTTCAGCGTGCGTGAAGCCCTTGTGGACGCGGTAGGAGATGGCGCGGTCGTTGTAGAGGGAGGCGAAGACCTCCTTCATGTGCTTGAAGACGGCGTCGATGCCGACGACGTTGAGCACCGTTTCCTGCTGACCGGCGAAGGAGGCGTCGGGAAGGTCTTCAGCCGTGGCGGAAGAGCGAACGGCAACGGAGATTTCCTCCTGACCGTCCTTGAGCCATTCGTAGAATTCGCGGATTTCCTTTTCGAGCTCGGCCGGGAACGGAGCGGCTTCAATCCAGCCGCGGATCTCGGCGCCGGCAGCGGCGAGCGCCTTGACGTCGTCGACGTCAAGGGTGGTGAGACGCTGAGCAATGCGCTCCTCGAGACCGCCTTCCTTCAGGAAGAGGCGGAAGGCTTCGGCCGTGGTGGCGAAACCGTCCGGCACGCGGATGCCAGCGCTCGTGAGCTGGCTGAGCAGTTCGCCGAGCGAAGCGTTCTTGCCGCCGACGCGATCAACGTCGGTCATGCGAAGCTGACTAAAGGGGAAAACGTAACGACCCTGTACCATGCTTATCCTCTTAAGCCCCAAGAACCGGGGCGGTGGTTCAATTGTGGGGGATTTTACCCGTTCAGAGCGCTTTATGCGCCGGAAAATGGGCCTACCCTGCATATTTTTTGATCCCGCAGGACAATTTCAGGGATTTTCCGCAGGTCCGATCCGCCTCAATAGATGAAATCTAGACGCAGGCAGAGTGTCATTGTTCCCATCTAGGTGGTTTTGAGTAGGGCGAGGCACTTTCACGCGACAGCAGATAAAATGACCTGATCCGATCCGATCCGGCCGGCAGGCGCCGCCCCCGGGGCCCCGCCCCGCCGCCTCCAGACCGTCTATATATAAAGAGCAAGCCCGTGGTCACCCAGCAGCTGCAGGACTTTGCGCGTCAGTCCGTCTACGACGCGCTTTCCGCCCTCTTTCTCCAGCCCGAGGCGAAGGGCGCCTATGAAAATTACGTCGAGGCGATGCGCGCGGCCGCAGGGCTCGCAGCCGAACTCGGCACGAACGCCGCCCCGTTCGAGGCGGTGCTCGACGCCCCCGCGCCCGAGCCGCTCGAGCTCGAACGCGAGTACGCCAGACTCTTCCTTGGCACATGCGAGGGCACGGTGCCCCTTGCCGAATCCGCCTGGCTCCACAGGGACGAGATCCCGCTCTCCCAGCTCGAGTGCCGCAAGGCCTACACTGACGCGGGGCTTGAGACCGCAGGCATCCTCGGCGTGCCCGAAGACCATCTCGGCCTGCAGCTCGGCTTTCTCACCGTCCTGATCCTCAAGAACGACCCTGCGGCCGCCACCGCCTTCTTCGAGGCGCACGCCGCCAAATGGCTCCCCGCCTTCGCCGTAGCCGTTCGCGCACGCAGTAACGCCCGACTCTACGCACTGGCGGCCGGCGTCCTCGAGGGCGTCATCGAAATCGAAGCCGCCCTCGCCCAGAAGGCCTGACGGAGGGGAGGCTCTGACCTCCCCATCTTCATCCACCCCTCCACCCTCTTTTCTTGGCAGAGCTGCGGCAAGTCGACGCTCACCGGCAGCATCGCGGATCTCGTGAAGCCCGCATCGGGCACGATCAGCGTCAACGGCCGCGTCTTCAGATCGGACGATCCGTGCATCGACCTTCCCGTCGAATCGCGCGGCATCGGCTTCGTCTTCCAGTCCCACAGGCTCTTTCCGCACCTCACCGTTCGCAAGAACCTGCTCTTCGGCAGGCGCCTCGGAGGACGCCGCACCGCAGTCGACCAGGAGCGCCTCATCGAGGTGCTCGGCATTGCGCATCTTCTTTCACGTCGTCCCGACACGCTCTCGGGCGGCGAAAGCCAGCGCGTCGCGCTCGGGCGCGCCATTCTCGCCGCCGAGACGCTCCTCATCATGGACGAGCCGCTCGCGAGTCTCGACTCGGAGCGCAAGGCCGAGCTTCTCGGCTACTTCGAGCGCATTCCCGAAATCACGGGCATTCCCGTCCTCTACATCACGCACGCCGCCGACGAAGCCGAGAGGCTCGCGAAGACCGTCCTCACGATGAAGGACGGCCGCATTGCGGACATCCGCACGCCAGCCTGACACCGACCACTCCCAACCCAAGGACATCATCATGAAACCCAAGCCGCTCCTCATTACCCTTGCCGCCGTCTCCGCTCTTGCCGCGAGCGCCGCGAACGCCGCGCAGATCGTCGTCTCGACGGGCGCAGGCTACGTCAAGATGGTCGACGCGCTCGCCGCGCTCTATCAGAAGGAGACGGGCGTCGCCGTCGAGAAGAGCTTCGGCGGCAACATCGGCCAGGTGAAGCACGGCAGCGGCGTCAACGTCGTCATCTCCGACGAGGCGAGCCTCGAGAAGTTCCACGATGCGCTCGCACCCGACGCCAGGCGCCTCGGCGACACGCCGCTCGTCCTCGTCTGGCGCAAGGAGCTCGAGCTGAAGCGCCCCGAGGACATCGCGTTCGAGTCCGTCAAGACCGTCGCCTCGCCCAATCTGAAGGCCGCCGTCTACGGCCGCTCCGCCGCCGAATGGCTCAAGGCGACGGGCCTTGACGCAAAGGTCGCGCCCAAGCTTCAGGTCGTGGGCACCGTGCCGCAGGTCTACTCCTACGTGACGACGGGCAACATGGACGCAGGCTTCGTGAACCTTGCCGTACTCAAGTCCGACACGGAGGCACTCGGCGGCCACACGGCCATCCGCGACGAAAGCGCCGTCGTACACATGACCGTGCGTCCCGTGCGGGGCGCCGAGGCCTACACCGACGTGAAGGCCTTCATGGACTTCCTCGCCTCCGAAAAGGCGAAGCCCGTCCTGAGGAAGTTCGGCATCGAATGAGGACGCCCGCGACGCACGCCCGCCATGATCGACCTGATTCTCAACGAGCCGCAGCTCCTCTTCTCGCTTGCACTCACCGCGAAGACCTGTCTCGTCACGCTCGCGCTCTTTCTCGTCGCAGGGCCGCTCGCAGGCTACTACCTCGCGAGGGCGCCGGGAGTAGCCCCGCGCGTCCTCGGCTTCGTCATCACGATTCCGCTCGTCTTTCCGCCCGTGGCGCTCGGCTACATGCTCTTGACGGCGCTCGGGCGCACGAGCCTCGTGGGCGGAGCGCTTGAGCCCTTCGGCCTCTCGCTCATCTTCAACGCGAGGCCGTCGCGCTCGCGGGCTTCATTGCGGGCCTACCGCTCGTCGTGCGTCCGCTTCAGGCAGCGTTCGCCTCGCCGCGCCTCATCGAACTCGAGGAGGCCGTCCGCATCCACGGCGCGAGCAGGCGCGACGTCTTCCTCAGGGTCACGCTACCGCTCGTTCGGCCGAGTCTCGCGGCGGCGCTCCTTCTCGGCTGCGCCGCGTCTCGGGCGAGGTGGGCATCACCATGATACTCGGCGGCAACATCTCGGAACGCACCAACACGCTCTCGCTCGAAATCTTCAACGCCGTCTCACACGCCGACTTCGACGCCGCGAACGCGCTCTGCCTCCTGCTCTCGCTCTTTGCGGCCGTCATCTTCCTTGCGGCCGAGCTCCTCATCAGGCGCAGCCCAAGGCTCTGACCTCAAACGCCCGTGTGACGCGGGAAACCCTCAGACTCGACTCATCGGAAATGGCCGATCGGGTAAAATGGAAGGATTACCCAATCCTTCTCAACTATCCGCCATGACAGACACCCAGAAGTGCGCCCCCTGCCGACAGATCTTCATCGTGAGCGACGGCACCGCCATCACCGCCGAAACGCTCGCGCATTCGATCATGACGCAGTTCCCCGACCTCGACTACCACCAGACGCGCATCCCGTTCGTCAACACGGTCGAGAAGGCGCTTGAAACCGCGCAGCGCATCAATCAGGTGGAAAAGGAAGAAGGCCTTCGTCCGATCATCTTCACGACCTTCGTGGATCCGGACATCATGCGCACCTTCAACGAACACGTGAGCGGTCACATCATCGACCTCTTCCGCAAGTTCGTCGGCCCGCTCGAGACCGAGCTCGGCATGAAGAGCGCGCACTCCATCGGCCAGAGCCACCGCATCCGCGACGACGCGAAGTACAACCGCCGCATCGCCGCCATCGACTACACGCTCCAGCACGACGACGGCCAGACGAACCGCGGCCTCGACGAAGCGGACGTGATCCTCGTGGGCGTCTCCCGCTCGGGCAAGACCCCGACGTCGCTCTACCTCGCCATGCAGTTCGGCATCAAGGTCGCCAACTACCCGCTCATCCCCGAGGACTTCGACCGCGGCTCCCTGCCCGACGCCCTCATTCCGCTTCGCGAAAAGCTCTTCGGCCTCTCCATCAAGCCCGAGCGCCTTTCCGAAATTCGCAACGAGCGCCGTCCGAACAGCCGCTACGCCAGCATCGAGAACTGCCGTCAGGAAATCGCCGACGCCGAAGGCCTGATGGCCCGCGAAGGCATCCGCTGGCTCAACTCCACGACGAAGTCGATCGAGGAAATCTCCGCCACGATCATGGCCGATCTCGGCCTCGACAAGCGCCGCAACTCCTGACGCCGACGACAGTCAAACCCCAAGAAGGCCCGGCTTCTTCTCGGAAGGCCGGGCCTTCTTTCTTTCCCGGGCCTCAGGCAGCTACGCCAGAAGCTGCGCCTGCGCAGGCGGCTCTCTCCAGGGGCCGTTCATAAGCTCCTCGTACGCCTCAAGCCAGCCGAGCCTCTCGACGGCTGACCTGAAGGGACCCTCGACGAGCGGCGCACGGATGTCGATCTCCTCGCCCGTGACGGGATGCGGGAGCGTCATCCTCGCACAGTGGAGCATCAGGCGGTCCGCACCGAACCATTGCGCGACCGCACGGTTGAGGGGGCCCTTCCCGTAGGTGGCGTCCCCGATGACGGGATGCGCAAGCCACTTGAGATGACGGCGGATCTGATGCCTTCTGCCCGTGAAGAGCTCGGCCTCGACGAGGCCGAGGCGGGTCGTCTCGAACCTGCCCGAAGGAACGGGCGCCTCGCCCCTTGCGCGCTCGATGAAGACCGTGCGCGCATCCTGAGGCTCCGACGGACCGCGTCGTTTCTTCAGATACGGATCCTCGGGGAGCGAGAGCGGATGGCGGCAATCGACGGATTCCTCGAGCCAGCCGCGCACGACGGCCGCATAGCGCTTCTTCACCTCGCCCGCCATCATGATGCGCCCGAGCCTCGAGGCCGTGTCCGCATCACACGCAAAGACGAGCACGCCCGACGTCCCGCGGTCGAGCCTGTGCACGGGCCAGACCCGACGGCCGAGCTGCTCACGCACGCACTGCACGGCAAAGACCGTGTCGCCGTTGGCGATCTCGGTGCGGTGCACGAGAAGCTTCTCGGGCTTCATCACGGCACACATCACGTCATCAAGATAAAGGACGGGAAGAACGGGAGGAACGGGCTCGGCCTGAACGGCCGCTTCGGCTTCGAATGACAGCATGGAGAGGCGGAAATGGCGTCGGTTGACGGAACGGGCGCCCATCATACCCAAATCCGGGCCTTTTTTCGGCGGGATTCGTCGACAAAACCCGCCTCAGGACGCGCAACGGCGGACCTTCACATGCCGACACGAGGCCCCAGTCCGTGACCAGCATCCGGCATCCATTTGCCTTCGACTGCGGCTCTAGCGAAGAAAACGGAATGAAGCACAAGCGTCACGCCTTGATGATGTAACAATTTGTGTATCCATTCGCCACATCGAAAACCCATCTATAAAATGTGGTCAATTTAGCCGCAGAAACGTCATCCCTTTCAAACCGACGTATCCGCGGCTTTTTCCTGAGTACTGACGGCAAATACCACTTTTGTTTTCGCTAACTGCGAAGGAGATGTTCTTAATGTCTACGCCAAACGCCCCCCTGACGATTCGCGACATGATCGAACCGGCCATCATGGCCGCCGGCGGCTGGGTCAACACCCACGCTCATGCAGACCGTGCCTACACCCTCAGCCCCGACGTTCTCGAGATGCGCCGCACCTGCACGCTTCAGCAGAAATGGGACGCCCTCGACGCCCTCAAGCGCAACTCCACGGAAGAAGACTTCTACCGCCGCTTCTCGATGTTCTTTGAAAACCAGATCGCCCAGGGCGTGTCCGCCCTCGCGACCTTCGTCGACATCGACCCGCAGTCTGAAGACCGCGCCATCAAGGCCGGCCTGCGTGCCCGCGAACACTATCAGGACCAGCTGACCGTCAAGTTCGCCAACCAGACCCTCAAGGGCGTGATCCATCCGGAAGCCCGCAAGTGGTTCGACATCGGCGCTGAACTCGTCGACATCATCGGCGCGCTCCCGAAGCGCGACGAACGCGACTACGGCCGCGGCGACGAAGCCTTCGACATCATCATGGAAACGGCCAAGTCCCGCAACAAGATGGTCCACGTCCACGTCGACCAGTTCAACGAAAGCCTTGAATACGAAACCGAGCAGCTCTGCGAAAAGACCATCCAGCACGGCATGCAGGGCAAGGTCGTCGCCATTCACGGCATCTCGATCGCCGCTCACTCCCGCGCCTACCGCCAGCGTCTCTACACGCTCATGCGCGAAGCCGACGTGATGATGATCGCCTGCCCGACCGCCTGGATCGACACCCCGCGTTCCGAACAGATTGGCCCGATGCACAACTCCATGACCCCGGTCGACGAACTCGTCCCGGCCGGCATCACCGTCGCCCTCGGCACGGACAACGTCTGCGACGCCATGGTGCCCTGGAACGCCGGCGACATGTGGCACGAAATGACCACGCTCGCCACGGGCTGCCGCTTCGACTACTTCGACGAACTCGTCAAGATTGCCACGGTCAACGGCCGCAAGGCGATCGGCATCGACTAATTTTCAGGAAAGAGATATAGAAAATGTTCAAGTCCAAGATTGCTGAAAACATCCTCGCCGAACATCTCATCAACAACGGCGCCGTGTCCTTCCTGACGGAACGTCCGATGCGCCTCAAGTCCGGCCTGATCACGCCGATCTACGTCGACAACCGCCGCCTGACGGCCGTCCCGGAAGCCTGGCGCGACATCCTTGAAACTATGGCCACGAAGGTCGTCGAACTCGGTCTCGAATTCGACATCGTCGCGGGCGTCGAAGGCGCTGGGGGCTCCCACGCCGCCGCCCTGGCCTATCGCCTCAACAAGCCGAGCATCTTCGTTCGTCAGGCCGCCAAGACCTACGGCAACAAGAGCCGCGTCGAAGGCTGCGACATCGCCGGCAAGCGCGTCCTCCTCATCGAGGACCACATCTCCACCGGCCTCTCGCTCCTCTCCGCCGTCGAAGGCCTCAAGGCTGAAGGCGCCACGGTCACGGACTGCCTCGCCATCACCTCCTTCGGCATCGACGAGACCAACAAGCTCTTCGAAAAGCAGCAAGTCCGCTGCCACGAAATGATCGACTTCACGAAGGTCATCGACAAGGCCATCGAACTCGGCACGATCTCCGCCGACAAGAAGGAAGTCCTCAACGACTGGCTCGCCAATCCGTGGACCTGGGCCGCTCGTCACGCCCTCACCCCGATGGACAACGAAAACTAATTTCCGTCGATCGGTTTGAATAGTCCCGCGTTCTTTGTAAACGCGCGCGGGACAGTCGAAAGGAGCGCTTTGCGAAAGCAGCGCTCCTTTTTTGCATCAAGTGCACGCCGCCGCGAAGATCAGCCGCACACCCTCCCGAACGACAAGCGTGAAATCCTGATTTCATTTCTGGTAGAATTGATTCGATGAGCTTCGGCAGAAACTGATGGAGTCTCGAACATGATGCGTGCGCTCCTGCTTGCGTCACATACTGACGCACCCCGTCATATTCTTCCCTCATGCAGATGCTGAAGCCCACCAAGGAGGAGAGAAACAATGAATGCAGTTGTCCGCAACGGTTGCTGTGAGATCAGAGGCGGCGCCGGCAAGCCCCGCGTCACGCTTCCCCCGATGAACATCGACGAAGCCATCCTTCATCGCGACCATGTCGCCGTCGTCCTGAGAAACGGCTACTGTCAGCTTTACAACACAGAAGGCAAGCTCGTCACGACGTACAGTGTCAACGACGCCAAGTTCGTCCGCTTCGTCGGCGACGACCAGCTGGCCATCCACCGCCGCAACGGCCGCGTGTCCGCCTGATCAGGGCCCGCGACGCACCGCAAAGCCGCAGATTCCGCAGCGACCGGCGGCTTTTCTACATCCACTGCATCCTGCCTGCGCAAGGATGCGTAACGTCTTGTTTCGGACCGCAGCCCTCATCCGCCCGCCGCACCCGCAATGGTGTATCGTGAGGATGTGGACTGAACGGAAGATCAGTCCAAAATGACCGTTTTTTCGACCCAAGACAAGAACAAAGCCATGCCCCAGAAGAAACTCCTCGTGATCGGCCTTTTCAGCCTGACCGTCGCCCTCAGCGGCTGCGCCACCGACGGCAACTACTATCGTTCCGACGTCTACAGCTCCAGCCAGGTGAACCAGGCTCAGCGAGTGAACACGGTTGAAATCATCGCCATCAATCCCGCTCAGGTGGCCGTGAACAACAGCGAAAACTCCGACCGTGCCCGCGCCACGGGCGCCATCCTCGGCGCGATCGCCGGCGCCGCCATCGGCAACCACAACAACCACTCGACCTCGTCCCGCGTCCTCGGCGGCCTTGCCGGCGGCGCGATCGGCGGTCTTGCAGGCGACGCCGTCGGCGGCTCCGGCACGACCTATGTCGACGGCGTGCAGCTCGTCTACCGCTCCTCCGACGGGCAGATCTACCAGTCCACGCAGGTCGGCCGCATCTGCGAATACAAGCTCGGCTCCGCCATCATGGCCTCGTCTCGCAGCGGCGAGACCCGCATCCAGCCGAACAACCCGTACGGCTGCGGCAAGCGCTGATCCGGGTTTCCTGAAAGAAGTTTCATCGTCAATAACCCCTGTCTGAAGACAGAGGCTTGAAAGAGCCTTTATTGACT
>OGSS01000670.1_pt1 | contig 31328 bp, 27 predicted proteins | sample 1553591 | NCBI WGS metagenome assembly OGSS01 (sample SAMEA2580061, study PRJEB22360) | human gut metagenome | biome: human gut; feature: human-associated habitat; material: faeces | place: Denmark | collected 2008/2010
GGCCGGCCTGTTCTGCGGTGGACCGGCTGAGAATCTGGCGGAAGGTAAGCCCTTTCCAGCCCATGGCTTCAGCCAGCCGCAGACGTTTCTGCTCCAGTCCCCTGAGTTTCAATAAATATACCTGTTCACGCTTCAGGATCCCGTCCATCCTGTCATGCTGTCCCAGGGAAGCGGTTTCTGCCTTTTCCTCCTCAATCCTGGCAATACCCTCAATGGTATGTGCCAGCTGTTCAATGGAGCTGGCAAATTCCTCCAGCAGATCCCTTGTATCGTTCTGATAATCCATGGTTCGATCTCCTTCGTTAACGGTAGCCCAGTAATTTCTCGGCTATGCGTCTGGCATCGGGATGATAGGTTCCTGACTCCACCTGCTGCTTTAAACTCAGTACCCGTTCGCTGCTTACACCGGCCTCCAGCCTGGCCGCGGCCTCCCTGGCAAGTACACGGGCAAAGGACATATCATCCTCAGGATAAGGGGACTTGTTAAGTGATATCTTATCATAATCGCCGGCTTCCCTGCCGGCAGACGTCTTTTGTGTGTTGGTGGTGGAGGTAATGGACCGGTAATCCGGAAAATCCGTGCTGCCGGTAAAAAATTTGATGTTCATGACACCCTCCTTTCATTCAGTGTTCTGATAGGACTTCTTTTGCTGCTATACGTATTTTATCGGCGCTTTTTAACCGGGGATAAGGCAGTTTCGAAAAAAAAGAGATAAAATTTTTAGAAATAACCCTAATGGTTGTGGAGGACTGCGCCGATATATATATAGATATAGACTCATTTTCTAAGTATAGTTCAGTACGGAGGTATTATGGCTAATATCTTACAGGTGACCGGTCCTTCCCTGAATCCGGACAACAGGAACATATCAGACAGCCAGAGGGCTGCGGAGTACGGGAACAGCCAGAAGATCCAGAATCCGGTGGACCCGTCCCGTGTTGTGAGGGCGGACGGGCAGGAGGAAGGAAAAAGCGGGGATGCCACAGGGGAAAGAAGCTATAGCATAATTGACTATGAAAGCAATTACGGCGCTTTCATAAAAAGGCTGGGGGAGGGCATGGGACTTCCCGGGCTTTTGGAACAGCTCTTTTCCGGGGAAACAGCCGGACTGCTGTTTGGGGACCAGGCAGAGGTAGGGGAGCTGATAGAGAGGCTGCTCTCCTCGGTCAAGGTGGATTCCCCGGAAGAACTGCTGACCTTCCTAAAGGGGCAGCAGCTTTCCCAGGCCAAATTCTCAGGTCCCTTTTTTGACGGGCTGAGGAACATCCTGTTTCAGGATGCCTCCGGGAGTATGAAGGAAGCGGTCCTGGCCTTTTTAAAGACATATAATGATTACTCATCCGGGGGTCATTTCCTTCAGCAGATGCATACACTGACAGATGATATCAGCCATCTCCTGATGAGACCCTTCAGGGATGATTTCCAGCAGCTTATGGAGGGCATGGACTGGGAGGCGGCCAATGGGGACACGGCAGCCAACACAAGCGTCCTTAACAGCAGGCTGATTCCTTTCCTGTCCAATTATATATCCAGGACCCATGATTACGGGGCTGTGCGGGACGCTGTCATGCATCTCATATTCCATGCGGTGCGCTATGAGAACGGAAGCATGGACCGGCTGATGCAGCTGTTTGACCGTGTGGCGGGAAGCCGCGGCGTGGAAGCTTATTTTAAGGACAACGCCATGCCTTCCCTGGACAGCATACTCCATGCCCGCGGACAGGCAAAAGAGGGCGGTTTTGCAGATGCATTTTCCTCCCTTCTGTTAAAGGGGGCCAACGGGGAGGCGGGGCTGGAGAATATCCAGCAGTTTTATCAGATCATGAACGGCATGCTTCTGAATGAAAGCGTATACCTTCCCCTTCTGCATATCCTGTTCCCTTTCCAGTACCAGGGAAAGAATGTGATGTCGGAAATCTGGGCGGACCCGGACGCGGGCGGGGAAGCAGATGATGAGGGCCGGAAGATAAAGATGCTGTTCCACTTTGATGTACAGGGATTAGGCAGGTTTGAGATGCTCATGATATTTAAGGACAGGGTGGTGGACATGCAGCTCGGGGTGCCGCCTGCCCTGGCAGGCCAATCCGGGGATATAGAGGAACATGTGGCCGGAATCATGAAGAAGAACGGCCTGGGCCTGGGCCGCATGCTTGTAAGGGAAAAGACAGGCAGCCTGAGGATTGAGGATGTATTTCCGGAAATAAGGGAAAAGGAGAGGACCATCAATGTCAGGATTTGAGGAACTGATGAAAAAGAAGGCCGTTGCCCTTAAATATGACTCCCAGAAAAACGGGGCGCCGGTCATTGTGGCTTCCGGTATGGGGTACATGGCGGAGAAGATTACGGAAGCGGCCATGGAGGCAGGGGTCCCCGTATACGAGGATGATTCCCTTGCCACGCTCTTAAGCCAGATGAAGCTGGGGGCGGCTATTCCCCAGGAATTATATCAGGCTGTGGTAGACATATATATATATTTCCTGGGATTTGTACCGGAGGGGATTCCGGAGGGACAGGAAAGGCCCGGTATCCCAGCACAGGATGACAGTAAGGAAACGATATAAGGAGGAACAGCGGATGCCAAACAGGTGGATTAAGGGTGCAGCGGCCGTCATATTGGCCTGCTGCCTTGCACAGGGGGGCGTCATCACATCCATGGCAGCCACCAAGCCCATCAAATCAGTGAGCGTGCGGGTGAATTCCAAGCTGGAGGCCGGAAGCACCCTGCCCGGCATAGACATCGGGACAGGAACCCCGGAAAAAGGTAAGGTGATGGTGTCCGGAGGCAACAGCAAGTATCATGTATCCAGGGCGGAATGGGTGGATAAGGCAGGGGAGGAGCTGAAATCGGCAGACGAGCCCAGGATGAAGGTCACATTGGAACCAGAGGATGTGGGGGAGGATTATTTCCTTGCAAGCTATAAGTCATCGGAGGTCAAAATCAGCGGGGGTACCTTTGTGTCCGCAAGGCGGGACGGGGACAGCCTGGTGGTGACCCTCAGGGTAAACGGGGTAAAGGGGGAGTACGACCCTCCGGGGGATGCCTTCTGGAATGAGAAAAACCTGGGCGAGGCCAGATGGGACAAGCCGGATAATACGTCCGGATATTATGAACTTCAGCTGTTCCGGGACGGGAAGTCCGTCCACAAGGTGTCCAAAACATCGGCGGTCAGGTACAATTTTTACCCGTACATGACAAAGGAAGGGGATTACACCTTCAAGGTAAGGACCATACCGTCAACGGATGTACAGGTGAAATACGGAAAGAAAAGTGAGTGGATTGAATCCGGGGAGCTGCAGATTACGGACCGGTATGTATCGGATGGCAAGGGGCAGCAGAAAAAGGACGGCTCCCTCATCCGGGGAACCACGGATACGGTTGGCTGGGTAAAGGAAGAAGACGGCTGGCATTACCGTTATCCGGACGGAAGCCTGGGAAGGGGAGGCTGGGAGCTGATTGATGGCCAATGGTATTATTTTAACATGGACGGCCTTATGCTTACCGGCTGGCAGAATGTGGACGGGCGGTATTATTATCTCCAGCCCGACGGGCAGATGGCAGTGGGATGGGCCAGGGTCAATGAGAGATGGTATTATTTCCGGCCGGAGGAAGAAGCCGGGGAGCCCGTGGGTTCCATGGCCGGGCCCGGATGGAAGGTGATTGGGCCTTATTATTACTATTTTAATGAAGACGGATCCCTTTATACAGGATGGCTTTCATTCAATGGAAAACGGTATTATCTGAACACGGTGGACAACAGCCTGCAGGGCGCCATGTTCACCGGATGGATCATAAGGGACGGCCAGACCTTTTATGCGGATTCCAACGGGGCGTTGGTGGAAGGCTGGTGCCAGATAGACGGGAACTGGTATTATTTTCATCCGGGTACATACGAGATGGCTAGGGATACCCGGATCAGCGGATTTTATGTGAACCAGGATGGAATATGGACACAGTAGCAGGAGGTGGCTTTAATTGATGAAAAACAGAACGCTGAAGGCGGCCCTGGGACTGGGGGCAGCCATGTCCCTTTGGATGGGGCTTAGTGTCTACGGCGCCCAGTCCAGTGTAATTGAAAGCGTGAATGTCAGCTTTAAGACGGTCTACGGGGAGCCGGAGGAGATACCTGAACCGGAGATTACGGTCAGCGGCAAAAGCTGCTCCCTTGGGGATGTGCAGTACCGCACGGATTATGACAACTGGAAACCGGGGCGTAAGGTCCGGGTGGAGGTTACGGTGATGGCAGAGGAGGGAAAATACTTTCCCGCCGCCCTGAACCGCTCCAAATGCAAGGTCACGGGCGCGGACTTTGTGTCAGCCAAGGCCCTGGATGATTCCAGTCTTCAGGTGAAGGCGGATTACCGGCCGGTCACGGTGCTGGGCGATACACAGAAAGCAGGCTGGAGCAGTACATCCAAGAAAAAGGCCGTGTGGAAGTCCGTGGAATACGCGCCGGGTTATACCCTCACCCTGTACGGTGATAATAAGGTGGTTAAAAGGATGACCGTGGAAAGCAACAGCGCCAATCTGGCCGACTATATGACGGACATGGACAAAACCTATTATTACGAAGTGAAGGCAGTGCCAGTTACCTCGGATGAGAAAAAGTATCTGAAGGAAGGGCAGTATGTGACCTCCACGGACCAGGAGTTTGACTGGGAGGATTACGGGAAGGAAGAAAAGCGCAGCCAGGGACCTGGGGACGGCGGCTCCTTTAAAGGGGATAATTATGTGATGCCGGACGGCTCAAAGGCAGTTGACACATGGAAGCTTGTTTCCGGCAAATGGTATTACTTTGACAGCAGCGGCAGCCGGATAAAGGGATGGCTCCAAACCGGCGGCAGATGGTACTACATGGACCAGGGCGGCGCCATGTGTACGGGCTGGATCAGCCCCGGGGACGGCTTCTGGTATTATCTGGGAGAAAATGGGGATATGCTTACGGGCTGGATACAGCCAAGCCCTGGAACGTGGTATTATCTGGAACCAGACGGGCGTATGAAGACCGGATGGTTCAATGACAACGGAAGCTGGTACTATCTGGACAGCGATGGAAGCATGGCTGTGAACCGCACGGTCGACGGCTGGAACATAGGCCAGGACGGAAAGGCTTCAAGATAAGGCGTACAGGGGGCGGGAATGAATATTCCCACACGCCCCGGGATGAAAGGAGCAGGATAAAATGGGTTTAATCACATCGGCTGCCCAGGCTCAGGCCGTCAGGCAGCAGGGGGAGGGAGCTGCGGGCCGTGTATCTTCCCAGGACAGCGCCTTCCGGAATGTGCTGAAAAATGGGATTTCCGGCGTTGCCCGGGACATGGATGCCATATTTGAGGAGGCGGCTGCCAGATACAGCCTGCCTTCCGGGCTGATACGGGCAGTGGCAAAGGCGGAATCTGATTTTAACCCCAGGGCCGTATCACATGCAGGAGCCATGGGGGTGATGCAGTTAATGCCGGGAACAGCCAGGAGCCTGGGGGTATCGGACCCCTATGACGCCAGGCAGAACATCATGGGCGGGGCCAGGTATCTGAAGGAAAACCTGGACCGGTTCGGGGATGTAAGCCTGGCCCTGGCCGCATACAACGCAGGGCCGGGAAGCGTCCAGAAATACGGAGGTATCCCTCCCTATAAGGAGACCCAGAATTATGTCAGAAAGGTAATGGCTTATATGGGAGAGCCTGGCCTGAAGGCGGGCAGGACCGTTACGGCTTCAAGCGACAGCAGCCAGTACGCTTCCATGCTTTATGCCATGAATATGGGGACAGGCAGCCGTATCCTGTCATCAGGGTCCGGCGGCAGTTCCCTGTATGGAGGAAATATCACCGGCAGCAGCCCGCTGGCCCCGTTTCCATGGATGGATAACCTGTCCATCCGCCAGGAAGGGGACAATATAGTCATGGACAAGGAAAGCTTTGCCAGCCTGGTGCAGATGATGCGGATTCAGATGATGATGAATGCGGACCGGGAAGTGGGAGCGCTGGTATAAGGGCAGGAGGAGTAGCAGGCATATGGTATTAAAAGATTGCAGCAGGTGTATGGTTTATACCCCAAAGGGACAGCGCCTGTCAGAAGCAAGGGTCGTTCATGCAAAGGACAGTGTAACACTGTTCTTTTCTGATTATAAGTTTCAGGATTCCCGGTTTCAGGCCAGGGTGGATTTCTATGACGACCAGTGCGGCCTGATTGTGGCCAAGTGCGAGGTGACCATACGGAGGAATCCGGCGTATCTGGAAACAGGGGAGCCGTGGACGGCTGACTGCCGTATCCTGGATGTGAAGAATGTGGTCCAGCGCCAGCGGGATATACGGGCCAAGGTCTATCTGGAGGTGGAGTTTGAGCTGAGCAATGGCAGACATTTTTACGGCACCATCCGAAACCTCAGTGCGGGAGGGCTGTATATCACCACGGTCCAGCCCCTTAAAAAGGGAGATGTCATATCCTTCTCCTATTGTTTCCGCACCCTGGAACGCAGGTTCAGTGTGGCTGTCCTGTGGGCGAAACAGGCGGAGGGCGGAAGATACGGATATGGCTGTAAATTTTTAAAACTGACGGACGGGGCCGAGGCAGCCATACGCTCCTTTGTATATAAAAGGCTTCTTGATAAGAGAAAGGGCATTACATGAAGATAAACCTGGTGATGATTGTCAGGAACGAGGAACAGGTTCTGGAGCGCTGCCTGAAAAGCGCAAAACATCTTGTGGATGATATAATCATAACCGACACCGGTTCCACAGACAGGACAAAGGAAATTGCACGAAACGCAGGGGCCCTGGTTCTGGAATATAGGTGGACCGATGATTTTTCCGCTGCCCGCAACTTTGCCCTGGACCATTCGGACGGTGACTGGAACCTGGTTCTGGACGCGGATGAGACGCTGCGCCCTTATTCCAGGGAAAGGCTGGAGGAACGGATATCCAGGCTGTGGGCTGTATACGGACAGGCATGGATGGGAGCCATTACCAGATATGATTCCTACCATGACGGTGACGGAATCAGTGTCAGCACATCCCTGATTCCAAGGCTTCTTCCCCGCGGCGTAAGGTATGGGGGAATTATCCATGAACAGCCGGACACAGGGATTGGGTGTTATCCGCTGCTGCTGGAGGCGGATCACGACGGTTATCTCAGTGGCGATAAAGGGGAGAGGAACCTGCCCTATCTTGAGAAAGCGGCCCGTATGTATCCCCGGGACGCATATTACAGGTTCCAGATGGCAGCCACCCTGCGGAATATGAAACGGCTGAAGGAAAGCCTTGACTGGTTCAGGAACTTTTATGAAAACGTGCCAGGACAGGCAGGATACCGGACCGAGGGCATCCTTTTATACCTTTATACCCTGCTGGATTTGGGCGGGCCCGCCTGCCTTCATGAGGCGGGGGATATCATCGGGCATGAGAAGCCCGTGCTTGGAAAACGGGCTGATTTCTGTTTTTTATGCGGGCTTTTTTATATGAAGCTGGTGCTGTCGGATGTGAGACAATACCAGCATCTGCTGCCTGAGATAGAAAACAGTTATCTGGAGTGCCTGAGAATAGGGGAACACCCGGAACAGGGGGGAGTGGTTGGCACGGGATCCTTTAAGGCGGCCTATAATCTGGGGCTGTGGTATGAAGTGTCGGGCAATGGGGAAAAGGCGGCGGAATATTACAGACAGTCTGCCCTTGCAGGATTTGGACCGGCTGCAAGTCGGCTTAAGGAAATATCTGTGTAAATGGGCCTGTGATGCATCCGGTATGATTTTTTGTCCATACCATCAAATTATTCTTATGAACCGGGAAGAAACGCCGATAAACATAGTAAAGGAAACGATGAAGCATATCGGTGATTCTCTATAGATATATGCCGAAATAGATACGGAAAGGTGGAATGGACAGGTGCAGATACAGAACAACATAGCATCCGTGAATTCATCCAGAAATCAGAAAATCATAAAAGGCAAGCTGGATAAATCCTTAGAAAAGCTATCCTCCGGATTCCGGATTAACCGGGCCGGGGACGACGCGGCCGGACTGGCCATCTCTGAACTGATGCGCAGCCAGATCAGGGGTCTTGACCAGGCCATGCGCAATGTAAATGACGGCGTAAGCATGACCAATACAGGGGAAGGCGCCCTGACGGAAATCCACTCCATGCTCCAGAGGATGAAGACGCTGGCCGTGCAGTCCGCCAACGGGACCTATAGTTCCGCGGCCAGGGAAAATATCGAGTCAGAGCGGCTGCAGCTGCTGGATGAGATTGACCGGATCAGCCAGACCACGGATTTTGACGGTATTCCTTTGTTTGAGGAGTATCCCGGAAATCTTCCCCCTGGATATGTACCGCCGGAAAAGGAAGGCGATATCACCCTCCAGATTGGGCACTCGGAAGCCGAGACCCTGGATGTGGAGCGGTATTACATGGGAAGCAAGGAGCTTCTTTTAAAGGATATGGATTTCACCACGGTGGACAACGCCAACCAGGCAGTGGATACCATTGAGGACGCCATTGAGGCGGTGGCGGATGTGAGGGCATCCTTCGGGGCGTCCTTAAACCATCTGGAGCATACCAGCAGCAACCTTGGGGTGACAAAGGAAAACATGACGGCGGCTGAGAGCCGTATCCGGGACACCGACATGGCGGAGCAGATTACATCCTATACCACGGAGAATATCATTCTCCAGTCCTCCAATTCCATGATGGTCCATGCCAACAGCCTGCCGGAACTGGTAATCCAGCTGCTGCAGGGATAAATCAGGCTACAGGGATTAATCAGGATTTACAGTAGGAAGTTTTTAAAGAAAAATCATACAAACCCTTATATATATTTGAAATTTGACGATATTCAGAATGTAAGGCAGCTTAATATAAACAGAGCTTTGCAGATACGTTTCATAAAGGGCCCTTATGGACGTATGGGCGGGGACAAGGAGGTTCCTGCCGGATATATTTAAAATCAAGGAGGAAATATTTATGGTAATACAGCATAATATAGCGGCAATCAATTCTTACAGAAACTTAGGCACCAACCAGAGCGCATTGAACAAGAACCTGGAGAAACTGTCATCCGGTTACAAGATTAACCGTGCAGGCGATAACGCTGCCGGACTTGCTATTTCTGAGAGCATGAGATCCCAGATTAACGGCTTGAACCAGGCAGCAGCCAATGCCAACGATGCCATCGGTCTGATTCAGACAGCAGAAGGCGCCCTGACAGAGGTTCACTCCATGCTTCAGCGTATGACAACCCTGGCTACCCAGGCAGCAAACGGTACATACAACTCTGTTGCCCGCGGCAACATCCAGTCCGAGATGAACGAGCTGATGTCCGAGATTGACCGTGTTGCCAACAACACGGACTTCAACGGTATTAAGCCGCTGCAGAATAAAAATGGTTTTGACGATTATAAAGATCCTTTAGATGGTACTACCGTTAGTGGTGGCCGTGATACTGTGAAGAATCCACATAAGATGACGTTCCAGATTGGTCCGACAGCAGGTGAAACAATTCTGGTTAGCGGCCAGTCGATGACCGTTTCAGGCATCTTCGGTGCTACCAGAAATAGTTATGCTACAGCAGGAATGACCGCTACAATGGATGAGAATAATATCCTGTATGTGGGAACAACAACAACAACGTTTGCCAACAGAGCCATCACAGCCATCAAATCAGCTATCGATACCGTATCTTCCTACCGTGCTAAGCTGGGTGCTGCCCAGAACCGTCTGGAGCACACCATCAGCAACCTGGAAGTTACTTCTGAGAACATCACAGCAGCTGAGAGCCGTATCCGCGATACAGACATGGCTGATGAGATTACAAACTACACCAAGAACAATATCCTTCTGCAGGCTGCACAGTCCATGCTTTCCCAGGCAAACGCAGCTCCTCAGGGCGTATTGAGCCTGTTACAGTAAGTCTTTAACAGCGGTTGGTATTGGTTCCGCCCTTTCAGGCGGAACTATCTTAAGAAAAAGCCATTTCAAAAGCAAGAAGCTGAGAAATGGCTTTTTCCTTTACGGACAGAAGGCATGGAGGCATTATTTTGGAGAAACAGGCAGAGGTGCGCATTTCACAGTGCATGATTGTAAAAGATGAAGAAGAGAATATAAGGAAAGCCCTTTCTTGGGGAAGAGGGATTGTCTGGGAGCAGATTGTGGTGGACACAGGAAGCAGGGACCGTACGGTCCAGATTGCAGAATCCATGGGCGCCAGGGTTTATTATTATACCTGGACCGATGACTTTTCCGCGGCTAAGAACTATGCAATCAGCAAGGCCAGGGGGGAGTGGATTGCATTCCTGGACGCGGATGAGACATTCGCTCCGGGACATGGGGAAAAGCTTCCGGGGATTTTAAGGCAGCTGGGGCCTACCAGGGCAGAGGGGGTTGCAGCCGGATGGATGCAGCTGGATGAAGAAGGCAGGATCAGCGCCGCAGGAACCCAGATCCGCATCTTCCGCAACCGGGCCAATCTGGGCTACCGGAGGAGAATCCATGAACAGCTGGGGTATCTGGACGGAACCCCCATGCATATCGCTGACGCCACAGGGGAGCTTTCCATTCTGCACAGCGGTTACATGGGAGCTGCGTGGGAGGACAAAAAGGTAAATGGAAGGAACCTGAACCTGATTCTCAAGGAGCTGGAGGACCATCCCGGGGACTATGAGATGATGGGGTATCTGGGGGATGAATATTATGCGGCCGGGGAGCTGGATAAGGCAGAGTCCTGTTACAGGGAGTCCATCGCATCCATGCCTTCCGTGCTGGACGAAAGGGACCAGAGAAGTGCGGCTACTTTTACATATCTTCTGCAGATTATGGAGGAGAATGGGAATGACATAGATGAGATGAAGCTTATTTATGGGAAGGCCGCGCGCCTTCTTCCCAAGGAAGCTGACTTTGATTATTTAATTGGGACATATCTTGCAGCGGACAGGGATTATACGGCAGGAGTATTGTACCTGGAACAGGCGCTGGACAAACTTCAAAGGTATGGAAGCAATAACCGGGCCATGCTCATAGGGAGCCATTTACGGGAAACATATGAAAACCTGGCTCTTTGCTGCCGAAAGACCGGAAAGGATGAAAGGGCGGTCAGTCTGTGTATTGCCGTACTCAAATCTGCTCCCTATTCCATGGAGGCATTGCACCTTCTGTTGGAGGCATTCAGGGGAAATGGTTTCCGCCCGTTCGTGGCTCCTGAAAAAGCCATGGGTATACTGGAACAGCTCTACTGCCTTGATTCGATGAAAGACAGGCTGTTTGTCCTGAAGGTGTGCTCTAAACTGGGATGGCCGGAGCTCGAGGCATATATAAAAAAGCGGTTTACAGCGGAGGAGCTGTCATACATCCGTTCAGCATGGCCCGGCGTTATATCTGCCGGTCCTGAAGAAATAAACTCATAGAGAGGGAGGAACGTAAGATGCGATGCGCAGATGTGCGGCTTTCACAATGCATGATTGTAAAGAATGAGGAAAAAAACATTGAGCGGGCATTGTCCTGGGGAAAGGACATTGTGTATGAGCAGATTGTGGTGGACACGGGAAGTACGGACCGGACGGTTGAACTTGCCCGGGCCATGGGAGCAAAGGTGTATGATTTTGAGTGGATTGACGACTTTGCGGCTGCTAAGAATTATGCAATCAGCAAGGCGTCCGGTGAATGGATTGCCTTTTTGGATGCAGATGAGTATTTTCCTCCGGAAGAGGCTGAGAAGCTGATGCCGCTGTTAAACAAACTGGCCAGGACACGGTATTATGTCATGCTCACATCCTGGATGCATGTGAGCCGGGATGAGAAAATCTTTGCAGGCGGCGTACAGACACGTATCTTTAAGCGGATGGAGGGTCTGCGGTATAAAAAAAGGATTCATGAGGAACTGGCACTGGACGGAGGCAGTATTGTTGACTGCACCGTGGATGCCAGCAACGAATTAGCCATCTTCCACAGCGGGTATGATCTTAATTCCAGTGAGGATAAGCAGAAGGGGGAGCGCAATGCCAGGCTGATCCTGATGGAGTTGGAAGAACACCCGGACGATTATGATATGATGGGTTATTTGGGAGATGCCTATTATTCAATCAGGGATAATAACGAGAGGGCAGAGGAATGGTACAGGAAATCCATTGACCGGATGCCGGCGCATATTGATGAGTACGACGTGAGAAGCGCGGTTACCTTCTGGAAGCTCATGACAATTTTATATAAGAAGAATGATGAGCAGGCCATGATGGAAATTTATGACAAGGCAATCCGGCTGATTCCGAAAGAAAGTGATTATGATTATGTTGCAGGTAAATTCTATGTGGCAAAGCAGGATTTCAAAAAAGGCGCATACCACCTGGCCAGGGCACTGCAGATCCTTGATAAGCATGGTAGCGTTAACAGGGGGGAGCTTCTCACCGGCAGCCTCCAGGGAACCTGGGAACTTCTTGCCATGTGCCATTATCAGAACGGGGACCTGGATCAATGCGTGAAATGCTGCACCTCCTTATTGAAGGCGGACCGTTACCTTATGTCTACCCTGGTCATGATGCTTTGCGCCTTTAAATGGGATGAAGAAAGGGAGGCAGTCAAGGCAGCTAGTGCAGCCAAGGCCGCTAAGGCCGCCGATGCCGCGGACGTGGCCCTGTTCCTTGGAACCCTATATGACATGAACCGCTTAAAGGACCGCATCTTCATCCTGCGGGCCGCCATGAAGGCGGATTACGGGGATCTGGTGAAGGTGGTCAGGGGCACGTGTTCCCAGGAGGAACTGCAGTGCTTTGACCAATCCATGGAACAGAGAGGCCGGCAGCCCTAGAAGGGCGCCGGCCCAACCGCCCACAGCGGCGCCCCGTTGTCGTGGCTCTGTTTCAGCTCCGCCATAAGCTGGTCCAGTTCCCATTCTTTTGTGCTGTTCTCATAACTGTTGGGGTCTGCGATATGGACATTTCCATTGTCCAGGTACTCTGTAATCAGGATAAAATGCCCGTTATCCGTAAGGGCGCCCTTTCCCATGAGGGCAATCAGGATGTGTCCGCTGTCCAGCAGTCCGGCCGCATTCCCGGCCGTCCTTTGTTTTACGCTCTCTACCTGGATGCCATGGGCTGACAGGGAATCCTGTATCAGGTTATGGTAGGAGCCTCCCTGGGGAGCATCCCAGCCATTGGCGGCAGCCCAGTCCGCAGCCGACACAGGAGTGGCGGGGGTGGTTGAAAAGCTGTTGATTATCATGGCAACGGCAGTGGGGCCGCAGCCATATTTCTTCATGGGATCCTGTCCTCCGTACAGATAGTCGCCCCATCTTTGGTCAGCCTGATTGTAATAGAGCATGGGTCCCATGGCAGTGTTGAGCATGACGGCGTAGGAGGCCCCAACCTGTTCCGGTTCCTTGTCAAGAGTCAGGTCATCCAGGCGTCCGAGCTCCTGTGACACCTCCAGGTAGGGGACAGACGGGGAGTCCGGCCCTGGCTGTCCCTGATCCTGCTGCGGTTCTTGTTCCGCTCCGCCGGCACCGGCTTCCTGGATGGGACCTGCGGCGCCGGATATAAGGTTATCAGGCGCAGGCTCAGATGTCCGTCCGGATATGCCGCGGTATAAATGGTCCGCCTTTTCCAGGACCGAGGGGCCCATGTAAAAGGAAAGGCTGGCCGTCATAATCAGGGCGGATATCAGAATCCCCCCTCTGATTAAAACCGGATAAGAAGGGGGCTGCTTTCTCTTTTTCACATCTTTCTTTTTTTTCATATCCTTTTTCCGGCCCGTGTCAGGACTTGGAGAGTCTGTTTACGACTGCCTGCGGGATGGACTGCAGGGGGGACTGGACACAGACAGCCCCGATTTTATAGGCTTCCATAGGCATACCGTATACAACACAGGTCTCCCGGTCCTGGCCGATGGTATAGGCCCCGTTTTTACGCATGCGCAGAAGCCCTGCCGCCCCATCGGCCCCCATGCCGGTCAGCAGGATGCCGATGGCCTTGTCCCTGACCGTGTGGGCCACGGAATCAAACAGTACGTCCACGGAAGGACAGTGGCCGTTCACTTTTTCGCCGGTACTGCACTGGACCGCATAACCCGCCCCCATACGTACCAGGCGCATCTGCTGTCCTCCCGGAGCCAGAAGGGCCAGTCCGGGGCGGAGCCTGTCCCCGCCCTTGGCTTCCCGGACCTCAAGTTTACACAGCCGGTTCAGGCGTTCCGCGTACATGGCTGTGAATCCGGCAGGCATGTGCTGGGTTATGACAATGCCTGGCATATTGACGGGAAACTGCTTTAAGATCTCCAGTATTGCCTCGGTGCCTCCCGTTGACGCGCCGATGGCTATGACGGTCCCGTTATCTGATTCCGGTTTAAACTGCGATATCACCTTACCGGATATACGGCGGCTGGTGGTGACCGGCGCTGCCTGGGATGCGGGGACGCGGATTTTGGACTGGGAGGCCACAATCAGCTTGGAAATAAGCATGGACAGGAATGCATCCTTACTCATATGGCTGTTCATATCCGGTTTTCTCACAAAGTCTACTGCTCCGGCAGCCAGGGCATCAAACACTTTGATGTTGAGGGAGGATACCAATATGACCGGGAGAGGATGCCTGGGCAGCAGCTCTTTTAAAAAATCAAGACCTGACATCCCCGGCATTTCAATATCCAAGGTCAGGACGTCAGGCTTAAGGGCGGGTATTTTCTTCCTTGCATCAAAGGCATCTGTTGCATATCCTGTGATTTCAAAATGTTCATCCTTTGAGAGCTGGGTAATCAGCCAATTTCTGTATACTGCTGAATCATCAATGATCATCAGCCGGATTTTACGTTCCATATCATATCCTTCTTTCTGGTAGTTCAGTATAAATAACCGTTACCGTACCTTGCGGTAAATGGCAGGCATCAGGTAATGGTATGGGCATTCTGTCTTGTTAAGGCTCTCCGAGTGGCCTATAAAAAGATAACCGCCCGGTACAGTTGCGTTATAAAAACGCCGTACCAAATCCACTTTTGTGGGCTGGTCAAAATATATCATCACATTCCGGCAGAAAATCAGGTCAAAGGGCCTCCTGAAACGGATGGGATCCATCAGGTTAAAGGTCCTGAATATGACATTCTGTTTGATGGCAGGGGCGATGCAGTAGGAGCCGTCGCCGGATTTGACAAAATACTTCTGTTTCCAGGATTCCGGCACACGGCCCAGGCTTTCCTCCTGGTAGGTGGGATTCTGGGCCGTGTTTAGTATCTGCTGGGATATGTCGGTGGCCAGGACGCGGGTATCCCAGCATGAGGCCTGGGAACCGAAAAATTCCCTGAGATACATGGAAATCGTGTAAGGTTCCTCGCCCGAGGAGCAGCCCGCGCTCCAGATGGAGAGGACCCGGTCCCGCTCATGGGCCCTGGCAAGGTTGGGAAGGACCGTATCCTTCAGATAATTAAAATGAGCCTCTTCCCGCATGAAGTAGGTGTAATTGGTGGTCAGCTTATTGAGCATGCTGGTCACCATATCCCGGTTCTGGCCGGAAATAATCTCGTCCACATAAGGTTTGAAGCTGGTATAACCACTGGCCGTAAGCATGTTTGAGAGGCGGCTCACAATGAGCTGCCTCTTTTTTCCAAGGTCAATACCATAGTTTTTTTTGATATAAGTGTAAAGCCTGTGAAAATCTTCATCCGTTAAAGTTAGCATATTGGGACTCCTGTGGGATATCTTGGCAGTTAATACTGGTAGTTGGCCAGGGCGTGGCAGTCAAAGGACATCAGCACACCGCCGTCTTCTATGTTTACCATGCCGTCCAGTAATTTCTGCTGGCGCTTAACGGGAATGGGCCGTACGTCCTGGAAATTGATGTCCATGACCTGGCGGACCGAATCCACTACAATGCCCAGGGAAATGGAGTCAACGTTGAGGACAACAATACATGTCTTGTTGGTGTATTCCACTTCCGGCTTGCCCATGCACAGACGGATGTCCACCACCGGAAGGATCTGCCCCCTGAGGTTTATGATTCCTTTGATGAAGGACGGAACCAATGGAAGGGGAGTGATGGCATAGGCGTTTATAATTTCAATTACGTATTTTGTACTGAGGAACAGGACAAGCCCTCCTGACTCAAAGGTAAGGCAGCGCTCCACCGAATTGTTCATATCCTCATTTTCCGTTTCCTGTCCATTCTGGATTTCGATTTGTTCTGACATAATTCATCCCTCCGCGTGTTATATATTTTCAATGGCAGCAGCATGCAGGCTGAGTATATCAAGTATAATGCTGATATTTCCGTCACCCAGGATGGTGCATCCGGTTATGCCGTAATTTTTAAGTTCAAAGCTGTTTAAATAGGTCGGCAGAGGTTTGACCACAACCTGCTGTTCGCCAATCAGGTCATCCACGAACAGGCAGTAGGAGCGGTCGCTGGCCTCTACCCAGAGAAGGATGCCGTCTTCCACGGAAGTGACCTCCGTATCCAGGCGGTAGAAGTTATGGAGCCGGATAATGGGGTAAAAGCTGCCCATGCGTTCCACCATCTCATTGCCGTATTCATCAAGGATGATCTGATTGTCCCTGACCTTGAAGGACTGGCGGATATTGGAGATAGGAATGGTGAAAATGGAATTCCCCACCGTTACCTTCATCCCGTCCACAATGGCAAGGGTGAGAGGAATCTTCATGGTCATTGTGGTGCCCGCCCCGTCCTCGCTGGAGATGGAGACAGTTCCGCCCACGGATTCCACATTTTTCTTGACCACGTCCATGCCCACGCCGCGGCCCGAATATTCGGTCACGGCCTGGTTGGTGGAAAAGCCGGGAACCATGATAAGGCTTAAGGCTTCCTTCCTGGTATATTCGCTTTCCGGTTTGGTCAGCAGTCCCTTTTCCTTGGCCTTGGCTAAGAGCTTGTGGGGATCCATACCGTATCCGTCGTCTGATACGGAGATGACCACCTCGCTGCTGGTATGGGAGGCGGACAGGATGATTTCACCCTGGGGATCCTTGCCCGCGGCAATACGCTCTTCTTTTGTTTCTTCTATGCCGTGGTCCATGCTGTTGCGCACAATGTGCATGATGGGGTCCTGGATACTGTCCACAATGGTTTTATCCACTTCCGTGTCCTCACCGATGATCTTAAGGCGCACATCCTTGTTAAGCTTCTGGTTCATGTCCCGGACAATCCGGTTCATTTTCTGGAACACGCCCGATATGGGGACCATGCGCAGGGACATGGCAATATCCTGCAGATCGTCCGTAAGCTTGCGCAGCTGCCGGCCGGACTTCATGAAGTTGTCAAAGCTGTCCCTGGGAAGGAGCTTCAGTTCAGGGGATGAGGTGACCATGGATTCGGTTATGACAATCTCTCCCACAATATCCATCAGGCTGTCCAGCTTCATCAGGTTCACACTGATCAGATTCTGCTTCACAGGCGTGTAGTTTGTCTGCTGTGCGCTTCCCGGGGCAGAGGAACCCGGCGTCTGGGCGGGAGCGGACGGGGACGCTGCTTTTTTAATATCCGGTCCCTGGCCCGGCGTATCCTGTGTGGATTCCATATCAGGGGAAAGGGACATATCCAACAGCTCATAAGACCGGATATGGTTCTGTGATTTGATAATATCCTCGGCCTGGGCAGCCGTCTCCCGGTTGCTGAAGGTCAGGAAGAATCCGTTCTCAACAATGGTCTGGCAGGTATCCGGGTTGCTTTCCATATCTGCGGGATAATAGTTGAAATCCAGTTCACATTCCTTTAAGGAATTGGCTATCATATAGGCGCGGAGGTTTTCCATTCCCACTCCCTCTTCCAGGAAAATGTGGAGACAGCACACTGCCTCAGGGTCTGGGGGAAGGGAGCTGTTATCCGCCTTATCCGCCCCGTTTTTAGAGCCGCAGGGGGCTGGAATACTGGTTTCAGGGCTGCTGATTTTCTTTAGGAAACCATTAATTTCCAGGGCAAAGGAATCCAGATTATCTGACAGGGGAGCACCCTGCTCCACCTTTTCCACCTCGCTTCTCAGAAAGTCCTCTGACCGGAACATAAGGTTGAACAGCTCCTTTTTGTGTTCCTGATTCAGGGATTCTATCCCTTTGTCACGGATATAGAAGAATAAATCCTCGATATGATGTGCGATTATAGAAAGGGAACTGAATTCCATCATGGCAGATGAACCTTTGATGGTATGCATAATACGGAAGATTTCATTTACATCATCGGATGAAAACTCCCCGCTTTTTTCGTCTGCTACAAGCATCTCGTCTAACTGGTCTAAAAGGGAATTGGTTTCATACAGATACGTATCAAGCATACTTTCCATACCATTATCCATTGTGCTTACACCGCCTTCTTTAAAATTTTAATCATAATAAAACCATAATTATTTTATCGGCACAAAAAATAAAAGCATAAGGGAAAACTGAGTACAGCTTGGAATTTATTAAAATTTTGTTATATTATGCCGTAAAATGCCGATATACATATTGTGGAATTACAAGAAAGGCGGAAAGACCATGCGGGAATACATGAAACAGCAGATGAGGGATATGCTGGCTACCCTGGGGAGGGCCGAAGCAATCCTGGATTCCAGGACAAAGAAAAGGGATACAGAGGATATTGCCCGGCTGCTTGAGGATATGCAGGCATCGGCCATGGCAATCGGTACAGCCATAGAACAGGAGGAGGGGGATGGTACGCAGACAGTGGGACTTCTGGAAGATTACTGTGAACTGCTCTGGCAGTATATGGTGGAGGAGGACCTAAAGGAGCGTTTTTGCAAGGGCAGGCAGCTGGCAGGCAAGCGGGGAGAGATAGGTTCCAGCCTGGAGAATGAGATTGAGGTGCGCATGGAAATAGTTTTCCTGGTGTGCAGGAGCCAGGTCTGGAAGCAGATGGAGCGTTTCTACAATCTCATGAAGGACAAGGCGGACTGCTATGTGCTCACCGCATCTTATAAGGAAGAAACTGCACCAGGGGAAGGAACCGTGATGCATGATGAATCAGAACTCATACCGGAGTCGGTCAGGCCCCGTGGGTTAGGGCAGTATAACATCCGGGAAAGGAAGCCGGATATGGTATTTACAGACGGCCCTTATGCCCAGCCGGGCCAGGCGGGAATCCAGCCGGATTACGATTTCATGGAAATCAGGGAGAACGCGGGCATGGTGCTTTACATGCCCTTTTATGAAGAGGAAGAACTGGCGGAGGAGGACCACTGCCGTATACCACAGGCCGTATATTCCGATATCATCCTGGTCCCGTCCGGGAAGGTGAGTGAACTCTATGTGAACGCCCTGAGCCGCCTGGAAAACGGAAGGGACATGATAAAGAAGATTTATGTTCTGGGTGCGCCGGACGGGGACAGGGCGCTGACGGATGTGTGGAAGAAAAAGGGGTTATAAAGCAAAAAGAACAATAAATAAACAGAAAGGGGATATAGGGGTATGGATTTATTGACCGGAATCGCATCTGCCAGTATTGACCTTAAGAGTACGCGTCTGATGACAGATATGAATGTGGCAATGCTGGGCAAGACTTTGGATACGGCCCGGGAACAGGGGCAGGCGTTGCAGCAGATGATGGAATCAGCAGCACCAACAGCAGGGAAAACGCATCTGCTGGATGTATATGCTTAACGGCTGCACGGCATCCGGGCAGGCAGGAACCTTAACAAGAATTTAACACATTCCTGGAATTGAAAAGGTTAGGAAAATAAAAAGGGTGCCGATATGTAAGGTATAGGAAATAAAAAAGGAAAGGACACGAAATTAATATGAGAAATTTTAAAATTGCTAAAAAGCTGACAGCTGTGTTTGCAATTATCATTGCATGTTTCTGTACTGCCGTGGTTGTCACAATTCTGGGAATGAGCAAAGTGGGAAACAGTTATGAAAGCTTTTATCAAAACAGCCATGAGGCCATCGTACGTTCCTCCAATATACGGATTCAGCTTCAGACAGCCATTAAGAACACATCTTTGGCCACAGTGGATTCTAATGCGTCCAATACCAATGCTTATGTAAAAGAAACAGAAGAGAACATGAACACGGTAAAGACAGAGCTGGAATGGTTCCGGAATAATTATGAAGGGGATTTAAGCCTTCTTAACCAGTTTGAGTCCAAGATGAATGCGGTTCAGGATTTAAGGAACAAGATATCATCCCTGGCACTGGAGAACACGGCAGTGTCAAATGCATCGGCCCAGGAGCTCTTAACAGATGAATATAACCCAAAGGTAAATGATGCGATTGAAGACCTCAGGAGTTTTGCGGATTCCGTGGATGCCCTGGGAGAAAAGGATTTTGATATTTCCATCCGTGTCCGGAACATGCTTTTAATTGTGGCTATCCTGCTTTCCGTGGCAGCCATTGTGATTTCGGTAATCCTGGCCCTTATGCTGATTCGCGCCATCGTGCCGCCGATTAAGGAAATACAAAAGGGAATGGAGGAGATAGAGGCTGGAAAACTGGATGTCCAGCTTCAATATGAATCCAGGGACGAGCTGGGACAGCTTTCAGACAGCGTACGGGGTATGGTGGATTCCCTGAAAGCCATTATCCATGATGAAGGTTACCTTTTTGCGGAGATGGGAAATGGGAATTTTGATGTCCAGAGCCGTATTGCAGATAAATATGTGGGCGATTTTACCTCCATGCTCACCTCCATTGTTAAGCTGAGGGATAATCTCAACAGCACACTCATGCAGATCAACCAGTCGGCGGACCAGGTGTCAGCCGGTTCCGACCAGGTGTCATCCGGCGCCCAGGCCCTGTCACAGGGAGCTACGGAACAGGCTTCTTCCGTGGAGGAGCTGGCAGCCACCATTAATGAAATATCCGGTAACGTAAAAGCCAATGCGGAAAATGCCAGGGAAGCCAGCCATAAAGCGGCTCAGGTTAAGGAACAGGCAGGGGAAAGCAGCCGGCGCATGCAGGAGATGCTTTCTGCAATGACAGATATCAGCAACAGTTCGGGTGAAATTGGGAAAATCATCAAAACCATTGAGGATATTGCATTCCAGACCAATATACTGGCGTTAAACGCAGCCGTGGAAGCTGCCAGGGCAGGCGCGGCAGGAAAAGGTTTTGCCGTGGTTGCGGATGAGGTGCGCAATCTTGCCGGCAAGTCTGCGGATGCTTCCAAGAATACATCTGCCTTGATTGAAGGCTCCCTTCATGCAGTGGACCGCGGCACCAGAATCGCCAACGAGACAGCGGATGCCCTGAACCAGGTGGTGGACGGGGTCCAGAGCGTAACTGTAACCATAGATAATATTTCCCGCGCCAGCGATGACCAGGCTGTTTCTGTCAACCAGGTAACCCAGGGCATTGACCAGATATCCAGCGTGGTGCAGACGAATTCAGCCACAGCTGAGGAGAGTGCTGCTGCCAGTGAGGAGCTTTCAGGCCAGGCCCAGATCCTTAAGAACCTGGTCGGGCAGTTCCGGTTAAAAACAGATGGTACGGGAGCGCATGCACCGCAGCCTGCAGCTGCACCGGTACACGCCCGTCAGGATATGTCCGGTATGGGATATGAAAGTGGGGAAAAATACTAAAAGGGTGCTGCCCTTAGCCGGTTGTCATGGGAAGGTTAGGATGAACATACTATTTGTAAAATATTTTCTTATTGGGGCGGTGGTTATCGCAGTATTTACATATATGAATGGCCGCCGGTAAATGGTATTAGTGTATAAAAGCTGTAAAACCAGCATCAACAGGTTGGTTTTACAGCTTTTTTAAAATGCAGGTGTAAAGATTCCGTTAATATTTTCTTATGCGGTCCGAAATAATGCCGATATATGATGTAAAGGAGGTTATTACAAATGAAAAATTTAAAGATTCGTTCAAAGCTGTTTATTCTTGTGGGGATGCTGATGGCGGGGCTGATAGGGTTGGGGATTGCTTCCCTCAGCTTCATGTCTAAGATTAACAGCAGCAGTACCATACTGTCGGAGAACTGGCTGCCGTCCACCATAGCAGCGGAAGAGTTAAACACCCTGACATCGGATTACCGTATTAATGAATTCGCCCATATCGTGGCCCAGGACCAGGAAAGCATGGCGTCCTATGAGACGGAGATGGAGCGTATTAAGGGGGAAATTGATGCAACATTCAATCGATATGCGTCCAATCTGGTGACAAATGATACGGACAGGGGCATGATGGAGGATGCCAAGGCTGCCTGGCAGGAATATCTTTCCATCCATGACAGGATGATTACACTCAGCCGTGAGAACCAGACCCAGGAAGCCATGAGAATGGTAAATGGAGAGGCCAAGACCCTCTTTGACCAGGCGTCGGCCACCCTGCTTAAGGTGGTGAACTTTAACACGGAGGGCGGGACCCAGGCCAGTCTGGACGGCGACGAACTTTATTCCGGGGCACGGTTCATCATGACAGCAGTCATAATCCTGCTTGTCGCGGCAGGACTTCTGTGTTCCGTTTATGTGGTCAGGAGCATCACTTTACCGGTTAGGGAAATTGACCAGGTGGCAAAGAATATAGCGGCCGGAAACCTGGACGAGGAAATCCATTACAGCTCCAGGGATGAACTGGGAACCCTTGCGGTTAACTTTAATTCAACTGTGAGCAGGCTGCGGGATTATGTGAATTATATTGATGAGATATCCAAAGTCCTGGACCAGGTGGCAGAGGGGAATCTGGTGTTCCAGCTGACCTATGATTATACAGGGGAATTTGCCAAGGTAAAAACAGCCTTAACCAATATATCGGATTCCCTTAATAATACCATGTCCCAGATCAGCCAGTCCTCCGACCAGGTGGCAAGCGGCAGCGAGCAGGTATCCGACGGAGCCCAGGCCCTGTCCCAGGGAGCTACGGAACAGGCTTCCTCCATTGAAGAGCTGGCAGCCACTGTCAACGAGATATCTTCTCAGGTAAAGCAGAACGCGGATAATGCACAGAATGCCAGCAACCGGGTCAATGAAGTGGGAAGCGAGGCAGCGGAGAGCAACCGGAGGATGCAGGATATGCTGGCTGCCATGTCGGAAATCAGCGACCGTTCCAGTGAGATTGGAAAAATCATTAAGACCATTGAGGACATTGCATTCCAGACCAATATCCTGGCACTGAACGCGGCGGTGGAGGCTGCCAGGGCAGGCGAGGCGGGAAAGGGATTCGCGGTTGTGGCGGATGAAGTCAGGAACCTGGCCAGCAAAAGCGCGGAAGCATCCAAGAATACGGCGGCCCTGATTGAAAGTTCCCTTAAGGCAGTGGAAAATGGAACAAAGATTGCGGACGACACGGCCATGTCCTTAAATGAGGTGGTGACCGGCGTGCAGGATGTGACGGGAACCATCAATGAGATATCAAGCGCTTCAGATGCACAGGCCAGATCCATTTCCCAGGTAACCCAGGGGATTGACCAGATATCCAGCGTGATTCAGACCAACTCCGCAACGGCAGAGGAAAGCGCTGCTGCCAGTGAGGAATTATCAGGCCAGGCCCAGATCCTTAAGAATCTGGTCAGCCAGTTCCGTCTTAAGTCCTCCGGAGGAAGCGGCTTCGGGACACAGCCTGAGGTCCATGAATCTGTCAGCAGGCCGTCATCTCCTGTATCTGCTGGCGGCGATAAATATTAAAGGTTTAAAATAAGAACGAAAAATAAGAACCCCCACGCTGATTCGGTGCAAGGAATCAGAATAGGGGTTCTTTGCTGCGATATCAGTATTTGTCCATACTGGAAGAATAATCCGTTGGCGGGCAGTACGCAGATGCTTTCACAAGGTTTTCGTCAGGGCTGCGAAGTTCCATCTCATCGGCAGCCTTCAGCCTGAAACGGCTGACCAGATTCTTAAGCAGCAAGGCCTGGCCGGACAACTCCTCGCTGGCAGCCGCGCTTTCCTCCGCTGTTGCGGAGTTTGTCTGGACCACGCTGGATATCTGGTCTATGCCCTGGGTTACCTGGCGGACAGAGGCGGCCTGCTGTACGGCAGCATTGGTTATCTGGCTGATTGTCTTTGTCACATCCTCCACACCGCTTACCACGGTGGACAGGGACATGGCGGTTTCGTCTGCAATGGATTTTCCGTGTTCAACCGAGCGCAGTGAGTTCTCAATTAAGGCTGCCGTATTTTTGGAAGCGTCGGCCGATTTGCTGGCAAGGCTGCGGACCTCGTCCGCCACCACGGCAAATCCCTTTCCCGCCTCGCCTGCCCTGGCAGCTTCCACCGCCGCGTTCAGTGCCAGGATATTGGTCTGGAATGCAATGTCTTCAATGGTCTTAATGATTTTTCCGATTTCACTGGAACTGTTGCTGATATCCGCCATGGCAGTGAGCATGTCCTTCATGCTGCGGCTGCTCTCTTCGGCCTTGGCGCCCACCATCTTTGCTTTTTCGTTGGCCTGCTGGGCGTTATGGGCGCTCTGGTCAACCTGGCCGGATATTTCGTTAATGGTGGCAGCCAGCTCCTCCACGGATGACGCCTGTTCCGTGGCTCCCTGGGAAAGAGCCTGGGCGCCGGAAGATACCTGTTCAGAGCCGGAAGCCACCTGCTCGGAGGACTGGTTAATCTGCAGGAGAGTATTGCTCAGACTGTGGTTTATCTTCTTGATGGATTCAAACAACTGACTGAATTCGCCTACATAACTGTTTTCCGCACGGCTGTGGACATCAAAATTACCGTTGGCCATCTCATTCAGCAGATAGTTCTCGTCCTGTATGACTGAGGTCAGGGAATCTACCAGGCTGCGCATGTTATCGGCAAGATTGCCAAGTTCATCCCGGGATGTATAGCTGATGGATGCGGTGGACAGTTTTCCCTGAGACAGATCCTGAGCCGCGCTTTCCAGCTCATTGATTGGACGGGAGATACTGTGGGTGATATAGGTGCCGAAAACCAGGCTTATGATGACACTGGCGCTTCCTAATATGGCTAGTATAACCACTGCGCGGGTCTGGCTGGTCCTTAGGCCGTCAATCAGTTCCTCACCTTTTGTATTGCCGGATTCAATGAGGGAACTCAGCTCAGCCTGGGCTTCCTTAATAACCTTGATGTTGTTATTTTCCATATACTCGGCGGCTTCTGCATTTTTATTTTCTGAGGCAAGTTTCAGCACTTCCTCACGCATAGGGGCCAGTTTGGTCAGGGCAGCTTCCAGCCTGGAGATGATTTGCTGGTCGCCCAGGAAATGCTCCTTTACAATGGGAATCTGTTCCTGGATAGCTGTAGCCGCGTTTTTTGCATCATTGATGGAACTGGTGGTTATACCCTGATCTGTATTGGAAATTGCCCTGTATACAGATTTCAGCATGGCCTCGAAATTTGTATTAATGGTGTTGGCGGCGCCTTTGACAATAAAAGGACCATTATAGAACGTTTCAATCTGGGAGCCAAAACTCTGAAGATTCACAACACTTACTATGGTTCCTGCGATGAGCAGGACTAAAATCACTGCGTACGATATAATAAGCTTCTTACTTATTTTTAAATTTTTCATATCCAATCCCCACTATATGATATTTCCATTATTTGTAGATGTCTCTGTTATGCCATGCGGCCCGGATTGATGAGAACTGCATCAATATGTACACTGATATTATCCGGACCTTTTTTGTATATGCAAGGTTCGCATTTCCTGTTGTTACCTCCTTGTTCTGAATTTTTAGGATTGCCTGTTATTACTGATATGGAATTATGGATTTCAGTTCTGATAAGAGCCATTATCGCAAGTATCAGAGCAAAGAATCTGTTAAAAACATACCCTTATTACATATATCGACAAAAACAACCATATCATAATGGTTGTTTTTAATGGAAAAGATAAAATATCTTTATTTTTAATAAAATTTAGAAAGATATACCGTGGGAAACCCAATCAATCATCAAAAATAAAGTTGTTATAATGGCTCATATAGGAAGGAAATAAAGTCATACAACTGGAGTTGCAAAATTATTTATTATTTTCACAAAAATGCCGATAAAGATATTATAAGCTTTTTTGGGATGAAAATATGACCGTTTAAAGGAGTGGGGATTATGAAAAGTATCCGTATGAAGATCGTTACATGCATGCTCATTGCCATACTGATTTCTCTTGTAACAGTCGGAGGAATAAGTGCATGGCTCAGCTACAGCAGTACAATTGACACGCTGGGGCAGACCATGACCGAGATGGCTGATACAGCTGCAGAACGTATTGAAGAGGAACTGAATGCATATAAAAACATTGCATATGTCACAGGGTGTATCCCAACGCTTTCCGACCGGACAGCCACAGTGGAAGAAAAGCGGGCTGTTATTGAAAACCAGGCCCTTTCCCATGGACTTCAAAGAGGCAACATAATTGGTTTGGATGGAATCAGTATCCTGGACGGCAATGACTATTCTGACCGCGCCTATGTGAAGTCTGCCATGAAGGGGGAGACTGCGGTGTCGGAGCCGTTAATCAGCAAGATAACAGGTCAGCTGAGCATCATGGTATCAGCCCCTATCTGGGAGGGCGGAGTACCTGGAAACAGGGTTGCAGGGGTGGTGTATTTTGTGCCGAATGAGACATTTTTAAATGATATAGTGGCTTCCCTCCAGGTTAGTCCAAACGGCAGCGCCTATATCCTTAATAATGCCGGTTACACAATTGCCCATAAGAATATGGATAATGTAAAAAACCGGGAAAATACACAGGAAGATGCAAAAACAGATAAAAAACTGAAGGACCTGGCTGTTCTGGAAGCCCGCATGACGCTGGGACAATCCGGATTCGGGCGTTATGAGTACGGGGGAAACAAGAAGTTCCTGGCTTTCGCACCTATCGAAGGCACGGAGGGCTGGAGCCTTGCAATCAATGCGCCCACAAAGGATTTTACCCAGTCCACGGTGAATGGGATTATAATTACAATTGTACTCATGGTGATATTCCTGGCAGTATCCTCCTATATGGCCTACAAGCTGGCCAGACAAATTGGAGAGCCGGTTAAGGACTGTGCCAGGCGGTTAAGGCTTTTGGCGGAAGGTGATTTGGATACACCTGTTAATGAGATACATACCGGGGATGAAACACAGATACTGGCTGATTCGGCCAGGACCCTTGTCCAGGGCTTCCGGCTTATGATTCAGGATATGGATGAAATGCTGGCAGAGATGTCAAAAGGCAACCTGACCGCGGATTCAAAATGTGAAGAGGCATATGTAGGGGGCTACAGGGGACTTCTGGATTCTGCCAGAAAACTGAGCGTACAGCTGAGTGACACCCTGCGCCAGATTAACCAGTCAGCGGACCAGGTATCAGCCGGAGCAGAGCAGGTATCAGCCGGCGCACAGGCCCTGTCCCAGGGAGCAACGGAACAGGCCAGCGCTATCGAGGAACTGGCTGCCACGATTAACGATATATCGGGGAAAATCAAAGCAACGGCTGACAGCGCCGGGAATGTCCACAGTCAGAGCAGCGAGACCGGAAGGGAAGTGGAGCAGTGCAATGAACAGATGCTTGAACTGGTAAAGGCGGTCAGGGACATAGGTGAGAGTTCTTCACAGATTGGAAAGATTATAAAAACCATAGAGGATATTGCATTCCAGACCAATATCCTGGCCCTGAACGCGGCAGTGGAAGCTGCGCGGGCTGGCACTGCCGGCAAAGGATTTGCAGTGGTGGCGGATGAAGTGAGAAATCTGGCAAGCAAAAGTGCGGAGGCATCCAAAAGTACCTCTGTTTTAATCGAAGGCTCTGCCCGGTCCGTGGAAAAGGGGATGAAGATTGCGGATGAGACAGCAGCATCCCTGCAGAAAGCAGTGATTTCCACTGAAAATACGGTAAAGGCAGTGGATAAGATAACAGATGCCGCTGCAGAGCAGTCCCAGGCCGTCTCCCAGGTGACCCAGGGTATGGACCAGATATCCAGCGTGGTCCAGACCAACTCTGCAACAGCGGAAGAAAGCGCGGCTGCCAGTGAGGAATTATCGGGGCAGGCGGTAATCCTAAAGGAACTGGTGGGACAGTTTAAAACCAGGTGATAACTGGACCATGGCAAATATAAGCAGGAATATAGAACATCTTACAGAAAGCCAGCCGGTTCTTCCGGCTGGTTTTCTGGTTTTATAATAAGGGAATCAAAGTCATCAGAATACTTGCAAAACGAAAATGGATGAGTTAAAATGGTAATGAAAACTAAATGATGCAAAGAAAAAAACACAGTCCCGGCTGGTAGTCCGGGCGCAGCTAAAATCTGTCAGTAACCTGCCTCCTCGGTTGTCCGTTCTTTGCTGTAAAAAGCGAGGAGTGTTTTTTATGCAAAAAAGTAGACTGACAGTTTATTTCAATGGCGCCCTGTGGATTGGGGTTTATGAACGTATTTCGGATGACCGGTTGGAAGTAAGTAAGATCTTATTTGGAGCGGAGCCAAAGGATTATGAGGTCTATCAATTTCTGTTACAGAACTGGAACAAACTCCGGTTTAGCCCTCCTGTAGATATTGAGAAAAAGACGGAGAGCAGGATTAATCCAAAACGAATGCAGCGTATGATAAAAAAGCAGCTGGAATCAAATGGAATTGGCACCAAATCCCAGCAGGCTTTGAAATTGCAGCAGGAGCAGATAAAGACAGGCAGGAAGGCAGTAAGCAGAGAGAAAAAAGAAGCGGAGGCCAGACACCAGTTTGAACTGAAACAGCAAAAGAAGAAAGAAAAGCACAGGGGCAGGTAACACTGCCTCTGTGTTTTTACAAACCATGAAAGTGAGGTTTTTCATCCATGAAAATAGACCGACTCATCGGTATCCTGTCCATTCTTCTCCAGAGGGAAAAGGTAACCGCCCCCTATCTGGCGGAAAAATTCGAGGTCTCCCGGAGGACCATCAACCGGGATATAGAGGATATCTGTAAGGCCGGAATCCCTCTTGTTACCAGCCGGGGACCCGGTGGCGGGATATCCATTATGGAAGGATACTCCATGGACCGTACCCTGATTACGTCCGGTGAAATGGAGGCAATCCTGGCGGGCCTCAAAAGCCTTGACAGTGTATCGGAGTCAGCCAGATACCGCCTGCTGATGGACAAGCTGGCCCTTGGAAAGCAGGATATGATAAGCAGTGACAGCGGCATCCTCATCAATCTTTCGTCCTGGTACCGCCAGTCCCTGGCACCTAAAATACACCTGATTCAGGAGGCCATAGAAACACGCCGTCACATACAATTTTCCTACTATTCGCCCATGGGGGAAACCAGCCGTAGGATAGAACCCTATCTGCTGGTATTCCAGTGGTCCTCCTGGTATGTGTGGGGCTTCTGCCTGATGCGCCAGGATTTCCGGCTGTTTAAGTTAAACCGTATGGTGGATTTGGAATGCTGCAAGGAAACCTTTGATAAACGTATCCTGCCGCCTTATGAAAATGAGGCGGACCGTCCCTTCCCCGTCAAGTTTCTGGTAAAGGCCCGGTGCAAACCCTCTATTAAATGGAGGATTGTAGATGAATTTGGCCCGGAGACCCTGGAGGAACTTCCGGACGGAGATTTTATGTTTACAACCGGATACTCGGATAAGAAAAACCTGCTTTGCTGGATTCTGAGCCTGGGAGACCAGATTGAGCTTTTGGAACCCCGGGAATTACGCGGGGAGCTTGCAGAGTCAGGACGCCGTATTTGCGAAATCTACGGACAGACAGGGACTAATATTCAAACATGACAAACAGATGTCCTGTTTCCTGGGGTAAAATGAGTTCATAAACAGGTTGCGTACGGCATGTAAGAGGCTGATATACGTCATCTGAATGCTCATAACAAACCCTTACATTTATATATTAGGAGGAGGAAGGATTATGGAGAATATTGTGACATGCTGCGGATGTATCTGTAATGAATGTCCCTATTACCAAAAGGAATGCAGGGGATGCCAGGAGATACAGGGAAAACCATTCTGGCTGGAACATACAGGGGAGGAGCAGTGCGGTATATACCGGTGCTGCGTGGAGGAAAAGAAGCTGCCTCACTGCGGCAGATGCAGTGAACTCCCATGCAGCCTGTATGACCGCCAGGACCCAACCAGGACACCAGAGGAGAACGCAGCAGCTTTAAAAAGTATGCTGGAGATACTCCGCTCCCTGGATTGACAGACAACATATCATATAAGGAGGATCCAATATGGCTTCCAGCCTGGAATATGTTCAGTATGTAGCAGCGCAGTTAAGCGGTGCAGGCACCATTTCCTATAAAAAATTATTTGGCGAGTATGGCCTGTGGTGCGGGGGAAAGTTCTTTGGCACGGTAGAGAATAACCAGTTTTATGTGAAAATGACAGAGGCCGGACATAAGCTTCTCCCGGAAGCAGAACCAATGGCTCCTCATGGCGGCCGTCCGGGAATGTATCTGGTGGAGGAGCTGGATGACAGGGAGTTTCTGACCGCCCTGGTCCTGGATACCTGCAGCCAGCTTCCGGATCCCCCCATGCCAAAGCCATCCATGCCAAAGCCGTCCCAGCCAAAGCCGTCCCAGCCAAAGCCGTCCCAGTCAAAGCCGTCCCAGCCAAAGCCGTCCTGTCCAAAAACATCCCGCCCAAAATCAGAGAAACAAAAATCTTAAAACAGGAACCGGGAATGCAGAATTATGCGGAAAAAGCAGCAGCCCATGTCACAGCAGGAAAGTGACCACGGGCTGCTGTTTATGGTTTATGCAGGTTTATGGTTCCCCCAGGTTTATGGTTCCCCCAGGTTTATGGTTCCCGTAAAAATAAATACTTCCACAATCTTGTATTTTATACTATAATAAGATAGTATGACGAAAATTATAATATATTAGGAGAAAATACATATGGAAAGAAAAGTAGGAACAATCTCGAGAGGAATCCGCTGCCCGATTATCCGTGAAGGTGATAATCTTGCTGAGATCGTAGTGAACAGTGTTTTGGATGCAGCGGATAGCGAAGGCTTTGAGATCAGGGACAGGGATGTTATTTCCGTGACAGAGTCCGTGGTCGCCAGGGCCCAGGGTAACTATGCTTCCATTGATGCCATTGCGGGGGACGTGAAGGCAAAGCTGGGAGGGGAGACCATCGGCGTTATTTTCCCGATTCTGTCCAGAAACCGTTTTTCCATCTGCTTAAAGGGGATTGCCAGAGGCGCAAAGAAGGTTGTGCTGATGCTCAGCTATCCCAGCGACGAGGTGGGAAACTCCCTGGTATCCCTGGACCAGGTAGACGAGGCCGGTATTAATCCTTACAGCGATGTACTGGATCTGAAGCGCTACAGGGAACTGTTCGGGGAGAACAAGCATCCGTTTACCGGTGTGGACTATGTGTCCTATTACTGCCAGCTGATTGAAGAACAGGGCGCGGAGGCCCAGGTGGTATTCGCAAATAATCCAAGGGAAATCTTAAATCATACCAAGCGGGTGCTGACATGTGACATCCATTCACGTATGCGCACCAAGCGCATCTTAAAGGAGGCAGGCGCCG
>OGSS01000692.1_pt1 | contig 30601 bp, 27 predicted proteins | sample 1553591 | NCBI WGS metagenome assembly OGSS01 (sample SAMEA2580061, study PRJEB22360) | human gut metagenome | biome: human gut; feature: human-associated habitat; material: faeces | place: Denmark | collected 2008/2010
AAAAAGGCACTGACGTGCCAAAGATGCGCACTCGCGCGAAGATGTAGACTGTCGCAAGCGACCGCGCGAGGCGCGAGAATGTGCCAAGGCACATTCTTTTATGGCATTTCGGGATTTTTTCCGAGCCGGACGGCTTCTAAATACTTTTGGGTCTCCTCATCTGCATGCGCGAACAGATAATTTTTTGCATTGCCGGTATGCTTTCCTTTTTCCTCCGAAATCAGCTTTCCGACACGTTCGATCTCTTCACGGAAATCCCTCGCGGACCAGAGGATGCAGCCCTGACTTCGGATAATGAGCTGGATCACGCCGTCGGAGGTGGCGACTGTGGTACGATAGCGTCTGCCGATGCGGATCGCGACTTTTTCGATGTACTGGTCGGCGGTCTCCGCCTCTTTTGTATACACGACGTTGATGTTGTGGTATTTCTGGACTTTCTCCACACCGCCGGGGACCTTGTAGGCGTCGAAGACGACGATGACGCATATCTTGCGGAATCCCTGATAGTTGCTTAGGATGTCCATGAGCTTATAGCGGGCGGCATCGATGCTGACTGCCGCCAGATCGCTCAGCTCCTCCCAGGCGAAGATAATATTGTAGCCGTCAACGAGAAGATACTCGTCCTCCGGCTCATCTTTCTCCTTCAACGGTTTTATCGGGCTGGCGTTTTTGGCGCGGATCACGGTTCGGGAGTCGTAGTCGGAGGCAAGCTTCCGTTTCGGCTCGCCGTATGTACGGGTGAAGATGGTCTGGAGTTCCTTGTCATCATAGAAGGAAAGGGAAGAAGTTGGAACTTTCCCCGCAGCTACATCCGCAGCCATCGCCTGCAGCCGCTCATTCGCTTCCTTAAGCTCTCTTTCCTGCTGTTCCTTTGCAAGCTGCTTTGCCAGCGGACTCTCCACATGCATATACTGCTTCACCTCATCCCACGGCACCACGAAGCCTGCCCCGTGGGAGCAGAAGACGGATCCGGCAGGATCCTGAAGGTCAGAATCGAAATCGTAGCCGGAGGCCGCGATAACCTCCTCGGCGTTGTGGCATGGCTCATAGCCGGAAAGACTCAAAGTCAGGCGTCCACGGCCTTTCGTGTAGGAGATCACGTCGCGCTGGTAATTTCTCATGGTGGAAACCGGAGCGGTTCCCGTAAGAAGAGCCATGGAGCCATCCTGTTCCGGTGCGGAAAATTCACACTGCATCCGGTCAAGATCCGCCATGGCGCGCCCAAGGTTTTCCGACGGTACTTCCAGCCGGAACGCGTAGTAGGGCTCTAAGAGCACACACCCCGCCTCGCAGAGTCCCTGACGGACAGCGCGGTAAGTCGCCTGGCGGAAATCGCCGCCCTCGGTGTGCTTCTGGTGTGCCCGGCCCGCGCTCAGCGTGATCTTCATATCGGTGATCTCGGAACCGGTGAGGATTCCCCGGAATCGCTTTTCCTCCAGATGCGTCAGGATCAGTCTCTGCCAGTTTTTATCGAGCATATCTTCGCTGCAGTTGGTATCAAAGACGAGTCCGGTTCCCGGCTCCCCCGGTTCCATTAAAAGATGGACCTCCGCGTAGTGGCGCAGCGGTTCGAAATGACCGACGCCCTCGACGGTCTTAGTGATCGTTTCCTTATATACAATATTTCCTTCTCCAAAACCGATCTCCACGCCGAAACGGTCCAGAACCTGGCTCTTTAAGATCTCCATCTGCACATCGCCCATGACCTGTGCTTGGATCTCGCCAAGCGCCTCGTTCCAGACAATGTGGAGCTGCGGGTCTTCCTCCTCCAGAATGCGCATATTTTTGAGCATGGTGTGGGAATCCGTTCCGAACGGCAGCAGGATTCTGTATGTGAGGACCGGCTCCAGAAGTGGAAGAACGCTGTCGGAGGCCGTTCCGAAGACCTGGCCCGGCTTCGTGTCGGAAATCCCTGTGACAGCCACCACCATGCCGGGTTCCGCCTCCTTTAACGCCTCGAACTTTGAGCCGGAATAGAGCCGGATCTGGTTGATCTTCTCATCTGAATCAAGTGACAGCGAATCGCGGATCTTCAAATTTCCGCCCGTGATCTTCAAATGCGTCATCCGTACACCTGTCTCGTCGCGGGAGATCTTAAACACCTTTGCACCGAAGTCCTTCGTATAGTCCGGACATGACGCAAATTCCCCGAGGGCGGTCAGAAATTCCCGGACGCCGGAAAGTTTTAAGGCAGAGCCGAAAAAGCACGGGAAGAGTTTCCGGTTCTGGATCGCGTTCCGAACGTCTTCCGTTTTTAAGATGCCGTCTGCCAGATAAGCTTCCAGAAGTTCTTCATCGCAGGTGGCGATCTCCTCGGCTGTCTCTTCTGGATCTCTGCAGACCGCCGCAAACGGTTCAGCAGAAGCTGAAAATGTCAACACATCCTCATTCCCGATCACCCCGCTGAAATCCACGATTCCGTGATCCAGCCGTTCCTTCAGCGATGCCAGCACCGCATCTCGATCCGTCCCTTTCTGATCCATCTTATTCACAAAGAGAAATACCGGGATCCGGTATCGTCTTAAAAGTCTCCAGAGCGTCTCTGTATGTCCCTGCACCCCATCAGCCCCGCTGACTATGAGCACCGCGTAGTCCAGCACCTGCAGTGTCCGCTCCATCTCCGCCGAAAAGTCCACATGACCCGGCGTGTCGAGGAGTGTCACGAAAGTATCGCCCAACGGAAAGACCGCCTGCTTCGAAAAGATCGTGATGCCCCGGGCGCGCTCAAGCGCGAAGGTATCAAGAAAGGCATCACGGTTGTCCACACGCCCCATTTTCTTTAGTTTTCCTGTCTCGTATAAAATTGCCTCGGACATCGTTGTCTTTCCGGCATCGACATGCGCGAGGATTCCGATCACAAATCGTTTCATATATTAAGTCCGCTTTCTGAAAATTTCCATAACGGTCCACCTGACCAGTATTTAGACACAGTATATCAGAAAAAAGAACCTCATGCAACGATACAGTGGCGTATCATCGGGCGGACCCTGTCAACAGGGATCCGGCCGGAAGAAGGGACGTGCAATGCAGATGAGATGTTCCCAGTCTGCCCGGTCCTGATAGATAAAGAACAAGGCAGCCTGTCCGATCTCAGAAAGGACAGACGTGGGCAGGACACAGAGAAACCCGTCGAAGGGAAATACATGACGGCCCTGTTCTGTGCGCAGCTCACAGAGATAAGATCCATGAATATCCGGGGGCGTTAGTCCCGGCTCTAAACGGACATAGAACCGTTCCCGGTCCGCAAACCAGTCCGCGACTGGTCCGCGGGTGACGCAGGTTTCCGTATTTTTGATACTGTGTTTCAACTGATCCTTAAGAGAACGGTGGAGGAACGGATCAGAGACCCGGAGGAAGCTTGTAAACAAATGTTCCGGGAGCTGTGGCTGGTGAAGATCAAGACCGGATGTGGCCGCGATATGATATCCCTGAAAGATCAGATCCTCCCACCATAAGATCGCATTTTTGTTGTCAGGGGTCATCGGGTGGGCATTGTTTATGATCTCAATGAAATCGATCAGACTGGGATCATGGATCCTCATGGACCAGCGCATCCCGGTAGAAAACGGAAAAGGAATAGAACAGGGGTGGGCAGGCCCGGCCAGTCCGCCAGCCTCATGGACTCTCTGAAATAAAGGATCCGCGCAGTCAGCATCGATATCATCCCAGGGAATATAGGAATCGATGTTCTGGCACAGCATATGTCCGAAGTACGAGGTCAGTTCATAGCCACAGATAAATTCGGAATTAGGGGAGATCTCACGGACAGCTTCCGGGAGCTGTCTCCAGCCCGATATCGTATTATGATCCGTGAGAGAAAAAGACCGGATATTGTTTGAAGCAAGAAATCGCACGAGCCCGGTGACGGTCATACTGCCGTCAGATTCCACGGTATGATTGTGAAGTTCAATTCTTTTCCACATGTTCATTTGTCTCCTTTCCAACTTTTAAAGGATCGTGGGATTCCCCGAGAATCTCAAGCTGGTAGGGTGTCTCATCTTCCGCAACATGAAAGACATTTATGATGATTTTTGCCATGCCGGAGAGATCTTTACAGGGGATACAGCCGTGGCTGGCAGAATTTTCCGAAATTGTCATTTTCTTTACTTCCCCCGGCATATGGATGTTTCCGACGAAGACGGAATTTAACATGACGCAGAGCTGGATCTCTGTTTTTATAGCGTTGATTTCCCTGCGGAGCAGATCTTCAGAGACTGGTTGTTCCATATATTGTTCCAGAACCGGGGCAAGCTCCGCCCTGCGCCTGTTGAAATAACTGTCAGGATCGGAAGGATGTTCTTTCTGATAAGTAAGAACAACAGAGAGGGAAGAAAGATCAGAAGGAAGAAGAAAATTGTAAATGATATTTCCGTGATATCCCTGATGGAGCACACCGGAAAAACGCTGGATCATTTCCATAAATCGTTGGCCTCCTTAATAAGTACATTGAATTGGATTTTTTTAATGTAACCCATCATTTTAAAATGAAAGAATGAAAAAGGTAAAGCATCTGTAAATGTTTTTTAAATTCACACAATTAAATGTACTTTACGGAAAATTATGGATTTATTTACCTTCAAATGCAGTTACATTTTACAATTAACTGATAGAGTGACGGGGTAAAAATCAAAAAGGAGAGAAAACAATGGGAATCATAACAGCTCATTCAGGATGTGACGGGACAGAAGACAATTCCCTTGAATTTGTCACGTATGCTCTCAGATCTGAGGCAGGTTGTCTGGAAGTCGATGTCCGGAAGGGACAGGATGGAGATCTGATCCTTTCACATGATGACAATGGCGGCGAGGGTGTTTTTTTAAGAAACGTGTTTGAACGGATGGCACAGGTGCCTGAAAAGATGATCAACTGTGACCTGAAGGAAAGAGATCTGGAAATCCCAGTGTACCGCATGGCATGCCACTTCCATATGGAAGAACGGCTGATCTATTCCGGTGAGGTGGATCCGGTCCATCTGGAGGAGAACAAGAAAAATTTTGAGAAAGCCAGAATCTTTTTAAATATTGAAAATCTTTATCCGGATATTTATAAGGAAGAAGAGCAGGACAGGGAAAGAAAGCTGAAGAGGCGATCGAAAAGGCGGCAAGTCTTCCGGTTACCTGCATCAACGCTGAGTACCATATCCTGACAGATGAGATTATAACCTTTATCAAGGGAAAAGAACTTGGATGCTCTGCCTGGACAGTAAATGACGAAAAGGAACTTAAACGGCTCATGGTAAGGGAAGTGGAAAATATCACGACCAGAAATTTAAAGGGAGCGATCCTGGTGAAGAAGGAGATGGAGCTGCAATGATGACGCCGAGAGCATTTTATCACATGATGGGAAAAAAGAACTTTCTGCAGTACATCTTCTTCGCGGCATTTCTCTTTTTCTTCTACGTTCCGCTTATGAACCTGTGCATGCTGGCTTTTGCAGATAAATATGAAGTCCCGGCGATCATACCGCAGAAATTTGGCTTTAAGTGGTGGGAATTTGTTCTGGACCAGAACAGTCTTATGGGGTCGATCACGACATCCTTCGCGCTGGCGATCATTGTAACAGCAGTCTCCATGCTGATCTGCATCCCGGCCGCGTACGCTCTTGCCAGATATAATTTCAGAGGAAAACGAATCTTCCTCCTGTCCTTTCTTTTGAGCAACGCATATCCGAGAATGGGACTCTACATTTCGATCGGAATCCTGTTTTATAAATTAAACCTGATGGGAACCTTCCTTGGCGTTGTGATCATTCATGTAGTCAATTCCCTGATGTTTATGACGTGGATCCCAAGCGGTTCCTTTAAAAGCGTTTACCGGCAGCAGGAGGAATCAGCGAGAGATGCAGGAGCAGGACCCCTCAGAACATTTTTCAGCATTACCCTTCCGTTAGCGATGCCGGGGATCGCGGTTGGCGGAGTGTTTACCTTCCTTGGTTCTTTGGAAGAGGCACAGGGAACCCTTCTTGTCGGTTTCCCGGAGGTAAAAACCATGCCGGTAGAGCTTTACGGAGTGATCATGGAATATCCTCTGACGGCAGGACCGGTATTATCGTTGATCTTGATCATTCCGACGATCCTCATTCTGCTTGCAATGAAAAAATACCTGAGTGCGGATACGATCTCGAAAGGTTATGGAATGTAAAAAGGAGTAAGTTATGGAAGAAAAAATTAAACTTCAGATCAGGAACATGAAAAAGCATTATAAAAACGGGGACGGAGTGGAAAACATCAACATGGATGTCAAAGAAGGTGAATTTCTCACGATGCTGGGACCATCCGGATGCGGAAAATCCACGATCCTCAGAACGATTGGAGGTTTCCTTGATATTGATGACGGAGATATTCTGATCGATGGCTGCTCCGTGAAGGATCTGGCACCGGAGAACCGTCCGACAGCGATGGTATTCCAGAGCTATAATCTATGGCCGCATATGACGGTGTATGAGAATCTGGCGTTTGGCCTTAAGATCAAAAAATATTCAAAAGAAGAGATCAGCCAGAGCGTGAAGCGTGGGCTTGAGCTTGTAAATATGCAGGGCTTTGAAAAGAAATATCCGGGACAGTTATCTGGAGGACAGCAGCAGAGAGTGGCAATCGCGAGGGCTCTTCTTTTAAAACCGTCGGTCCTTCTTCTGGATGAGCCGTTTTCTGCGCTGGATGCCAAGATCCGCGCACAGATGAGGGAAGAATTAAAGAAAATTCAGGAAGAACTGAAGATCACGGTTGTTTTTGTCACGCATGATCAGGAAGAGGCTATGGCTCTTTCCCATCGGATCGTCGTCATGAACAAGGGAGTGATCGAGCAGATCGGAACTCCGACCGAGATTTATGATCATCCGGCAAGCCGGTTCGTGGCATCCTTTATCGGGGAAATGAATTTCCTGCCGGATGGAGGAGTGAAGACACTGGCTGTGCGTCCGGAGGATGTGATCGTGACAAAAGGCGATGTATCAGGTGAGAAAAAGGGATATGTCCGTACGGTCATGGTACTTGGACATTATGTCGAGGTCAATGTAGAGTCCGATGGTCAGATCATAAAAACGTATGTACCAAAAGGAGCGGAGGAAGAATTTAGGCCGCGCGATCTGGTATCAATGAAATTTATAAAGACATACGAGTATTGTGCCTGAATATAAGTTCAGGCGATGAAATCCCATTTGTTCCCAACATCATTCATATATTAAAGGAGAAATTGAAAATGAAGTGCAATGGAAAGAAAATTACTGCGGTCATCATGTCCCTGGCAATGGGAGCGGCGTTTATGACGGGCTGCTCCGGGACAGGAAATACAGCTGCACAAAAAACAGGAAACGGAAAGTCCGTCGTTACCGTGTGGGCTGGTGGATCGGATAATGTCCGCGTACAGTTTGAAAAGCAGATCGAAACATTTAATGCTTCTCAGGACAAGTATGAAGCAAAGTTGGAGTTTATCACATCCGGTACAGGAGCGGAAGGTCTTTTTGACCGTGCAGTGGCGGCAAAAAAGGCGGGTCAGACGAAAACAAACTTTGATGTGATCGAGCTTGGCGGAGACGAAGTGACAAAGTACATCTCGGAAGGAGGAGAAGACTTCTTTGTAACGCTGGATCGTTCTAAGATCCCGAATGCGGAGAATCTTAAAGTGGAATCCACCTACAGAAACGATCTGGTAATCCCATATCGCGGAACAACCGTGGTCCTTGCGTATAATTCCGATGTTGTAAAGGAACCGCCGAAAACAGCGGAGGAGCTGTATCAGTGGATCAAGGATCATCCGGGCCGCTTTGCGTACAATACTCCGTCTTCCGGTGGAGCCGGTGGTTCCTTTGTTGTGACCAGTATTTACAACTATCTCCCGGAGGAAGCGCTTACCTCTTCTGATGAGTCTTGGAAGGAAAAGTGGGGAGAGGGCTTTGATCTTTTGAAAGAGCTCCATCCGTATATGTACCAGTCCTCCGGCAAAGTCGTATATCCGAACAAAAACCAGGGAACACTGGATCTGCTTGCAAATAAAGAGGTTGATATGGTTCCTGCATGGGCAGATATGGCGCTGACCCAGATGAAGCAGGGAACACTTCCGGAATCCATCCGCATCAGCCAGATCGACCCATCCTTTACAGGAAGTCCGGTGGTTCTCGGAATCCCGTCCATCGGATCCAATGAGGATGGCGCATACGCCTTTATCGATTACATGCTGAGCGCGGACGCGCAGAATATCGCTCTTGATTCCATGGCGGCAATTCCGGTTATCGATTACAGCCTTCTTGATCCGGAGCTCACAAAGACGATCGAGACCCTGAAGGTCGATTCCTTCCGTATGAGCAGCCTTGGAACTCTCGGAACAGAGTTATATGAGGAATGGGATAAAGAGATCGGAACTCTTCAGTAGGAGAAGTGAGAGAATATGAAAAAAACAACAGTTCAAAAGATATTGCCATATCTTCTCATTTTCCCGTCGATCATGATCATGGTAACGGTGATCTTTTACCCGATCGCAGTCAGTCTTCTTCGCAGCTTCCAGCTGGAGGAAGGCGGCTGGGGTCCTGACAATTACATATTTTTCTTTACAGACCGCATTCAGCGCGGAAACATTCTTTATACACTTGAGATCGTGATGGCTACCGTGGTGCTGGCAATCGGGATTTCTTATTTCCTTGCGATCTATCTCAGATTTTCGGATTCTGTTGTCAGCAGGGCGATCGGTCATCTGTATCTGCTTCCGAGATTTATTCCTGGAATGGTGGCAGTGAATGGCATGATCACGGTTATCCGGGATTCCGGACTGATCAACCGGATCTCACAGCTCTTTGGACTGAATATCAAGCTTGGTCTTATGTATAACGGAAAAGGAATCGTGCTGATGAATCTCTGGTTCAATATACCATTCGCTACAATGCTCCTTGCGGCAGCGATGTCCAAGATCCATAATCCGGTCATTGAAGCGGCAAGGGACGCAGGTGCCGGAAAACTGAGGATCTTAAAAGACATGATCATTCCGATGACCTACCGGGATGTGTTCGTAGCAGCCACGTTTGTATTTATGAGCAACATCAGTTCATTTACAACCCCGTATCTTATGGATGGAACAAATCCCCAGATGATGGGAATCGCTCTTTATAACCAGTTTAACAATATGCATTACGAGAAGGCAGCGGCCCTTTCCGTGATCATGTTCCTGTTTTCTGTTTTGTCGGCAGCAGTCTATGTCTATACAAATATGAAAGAAAACGACTGGGAAAAACAGGCGGGATAACAGAATGGAGGAATTGATATGACAGAGGGAACACCATGGAAAGTGATCTTACGGTTTTCGATTCCTGTGCTGATGGGAAATCTGTTTCAGCAGCTGTACAATCTGGCAGATGCTATGATCATTGGCAGGCTGGTCGGTGTATATCCGTTGGCGGGAGTCGGAGCAGCGGCTGCCATGAGTTTCCTCGTCCTTGGGTTTGCCACCGGTCTGACCGGTGGTTTTTCTGTTGTTACAGCCCAGAGGGCGGGACAGGGAGATCCTGAAAAAATAGAAGAATCCGCCGCAGCATCAATGGTATTGTGCGCTGTGACGGCAGTACTGCTGACGGTGCTCAGCGTTGCGACTGCAGTCCCACTTTTGAGATTTATGAATACACCGAAGGAAATCTTTCCCTATGCGCGTACCTATATCCGGATCACATATCTGGGACTCGGAGCCGTCTTATACTATAATCTGATGGCCGGTCTTTTGCGCGCATTGGGAGACAGCCGGACACCCCTCTATTTCCTGATCATTTCATCTGTTCTGAACGTGGTCCTCGATGTGATCATGATCCGTGGTTTCCACGGCGGGGTGGGAGGTGCCGCACTTGCCACCGTGATATCCCAGCTTGTCTCAGCGGTCGCATGCCATTTATATGCAGTGAAGCGGTATCCGGTATTGAGACCGGAAAAAAGATATTTGAAGGTGGAGTGCAGGGAAGCGTTCGCCCATCTGCGGATCGGAGTTCCGATGGCACTTCAGTTTTCCGTGACAGCAGTCGGTATCATGATCCTGCAGGCGTATCTGAATGAATACGGGGCGCTTGTGGTGGCGGGGTATACTGCCGCGGGAAAGGTAGAGAATCTTGTAACCCAGCCGTTTAACGCGTTGGCAATGGCAATGGAAGTGTACTGCGGGCAGAATATGGGAGCCGGGAAGAGAGAAAGGATCCGGTGTGGAATCCGGCAATGTATTGCTCTCGGCACGGTCTGTGTGATCCTGTCTTCGACCGTCAATGTATGTCTGGGGCGTCCATTCATTGGTCTGTTTATGGAAACCTGTGATCCAAAGATTGTGGAGTACGGATATGTGTATCTGGTCATCATTGCAGTCTTTTTCTGGCTATTGTGTACCATGCAGATCATGAGGAGCTCCCTTCAGGGAATCGGGGAAGCAGCAGTTCCAATGGCGGGAGGAATTCTGGAATTATTTTCGAGATGGGCAGGCTGTGCTGCTTTTTCGGGGATATCAGGATACGCAGGGGTATATCTCTCAACACCTCTCGCCTGGGGGATGGCGCTTCTTCTTTTGACGATCCGGTATCGGTGGCTGGCGGGCAGAGGATTTTTTGATGACAGGCAGCAGGGGCGGACCTGAGAGGAGACCATTATGCCGATATTTCTATGATTTCCCGGTAAAACCCTTGATTTTTCTGGCTTTCTATGCTATGATACTGATTGATAACATAAGTAACCGGTCAAAAGAGTGGACGAAAAAGTCCACTCTTTCGTTTTGCATAACCGGAATATTCCGGCAGAAAGGCGGTGGAAACCCATGGCAAGAAGAGATGAATATGAATCCAGGGTCGAGAAATTTTTAATTCCGATCATGGAAGAGAATAATTTTGAACTGGTGGACGTGGAGTACGTGAAGGAAGCGGGCACCTGGTATCTGAGAGCTTATATCGACAAAGAGGGCGGCTTCACGGTAGATGACTGTGAGATGGTATCGAGACGCTTAAGCGACTGGCTCGATAAAGAAGACTTTATCGATGACAGCTATATCCTGGAAGTAAGCTCCCCGGGACTTGGCAGACCGTTAAAGAAAGAGAAGGACTTTAAGAGAAGTCTCGGCGAAGCAGTCGATATCAAGCTGTACCGCGCCATCGAGAGACAGAAAGATTTCTCCGGAATTCTCACGGCATATGACGCGGACACCGTAACGATCCGCTACGAGGACGGTTCCGAGAGCACATTTAATAGAAAAGACATTGCCTTAATCCGTCTGGCATTCGATTTTTAATAAGGAGGATAAAAAATGAACAAGGAACTGATGGAATCGATGAATATACTCGAAAAAGAGTACAACATCAGTAAGGACACATTGCTGGAGGCAATTGAGAATTCACTTCTCACAGCCTGCAAGAACCATTTCGGCAAAGCTGACAATGTGAAAGTCATCATTGATCCGGATGGCTGCGACTATTCTGTATATATGGAAAAAGAGGTCGTTGAGACTGTGGAGGACCCGATCACACAGATCAGCCTCGCCGACGCAAGAATGATCGCTCCGAGACATGTCCTTGGTGATATCGTCCAGATCCCCATTGATTCCCATGATTTCGGCAGAATCGCGACGCAGAACGCGAAGAACGTGATCTTACAGAAGATCCGCGAGGAGAGCCGTAAGTCCCAGTTAAGCGAGTGGCAGTGCAAGGAGAAAGAGGTCGTTACGGGTATTGTCCAGCGTTATATCGGCCGCAATGTCAGCGTAGATCTCGGAAAGATCGATGCGATCCTTCCGGAAGCTGAGCAGGTAAAGGGCGAAGTATTCCAGAGAACTGAGCGCATCAAGGTTTATATCCTGGAAGTTAAGGACAGCCCGAAGGGACCGAGAATCTCCGTATCCAGAACGCATCCGGACCTCGTAAGACGTCTGTTTGAGGCTGAGATCGCAGAGGTCCGCGACGGTACCGTTGAGATTCGCGCCATCGCCCGTGAGGCAGGTTCCAGAACAAAGATCGCTGTAAGCTCCACAGACCCGAACGTTGATCCGGTAGGTGCATGTGTAGGTTTAAACGGCGCGAGAGTCAACGCGATCGTCAACGAGCTCCGCGGTGAGAAGATCGATATCATCAATTGGGACGACAACCCGGCGTTCTTAATTGAAAACGCGTTGAGTCCGGCGAAGGTCATCTCCGTCGTTGCGGATGAGGACGAGAAAGAGGCACAGGTCATCGTTCCGGACTACCAGTTATCCTTAGCGATCGGTAAAGAAGGACAGAATGCAAGACTTGCCGCAAGACTTACCACCTACAAGATCGATATCAAGAGTGAGACACAGGCGAGAGAGCTTGGCCTCTTCGACGATATGGATTTCGGCGAGGAAGGCTTTGAGGGCGAGTACGAGAAAGATGTAGAGCCGGCAGAGGACGAAGCTCCGGCAGAGGAAACTTCCGAAGCACAGGCTGAGACAGAAGAATAGGAGAGAAGGGAACGACCACAGTGAGTACAGTAAAGAAGGTTCCGCAGAGACAGTGCATTGGCTGCGGTGAAATGAAAAACAAGCGGGAGCTGATCCGTGTCTTAAAAGGTACTGACGACGTGATTTCCATTGACGCGACCGGAAGAAAAAACGGACGCGGCGCATATATCTGCCCATCCATGGCATGCTTTGAAAAGGCAGTGAAGAGCCGGGGACTGGAACGCTCCTTTAAAATGGCAATTCCAAAAGAGGTTTACGAAAGTCTGAAAAAGGAGATGGAACAGATCGATGAACAGAAATAAGGTCCTGGGCCTGCTGGGCCTGGCGGAGAAAGCCGGCAAGGTAAAAAGTGGCGAGTTCTCCACAGAGAAGGCGGTAAAGTCCGGAAAAGCCGGACTGGTGATCGTATCGGAAGAATCTTCGGACAACACAAAGAAAATGTTCCGGAACATGTGTACTTACTATAAGGTCCCGTACTTTGAGTTCGGAAGCAAGGAAGAGCTCGGACACATCCTGGGAAAGCAGATGAGAGCGTCCCTGGCCGTGATCGACGAGAATTTTTCCAATGCGTTGTTGAAGCATTTTACTGCAAAAGCGTAGTCCTGCGGACATGAGAAGCGCATGCCTGCATGCGGCGGGTCATGTACATTGGCGATGGTTTGCAGGGACTATTTTGGAGGTGGCGAGCGTGAGTGAGTTTGAAAAGGATTTAAGAAAGAAAAAAGAGGGAACAGATACATTGAATCAGAATCAGGAGAATTCCACAAAGCCGGCAGTTCCGGCTGAAGGAGAAAATAATGCGCCGGCAGCACCGGCAAAGAAGCGTATTGCGGCAGTTTACCGTCCGCAGAACAGCACACAGAAACGTCCGGCAGGAAACCGCCAGCAGGGCGGTCAGAGACCGGCAAGACCGAACAACGGTTCCGGCATGCAGGTGAGACCGACGACAAACAGCGCGCCGGCAGCACCGGCAAAGGCAGCTGAGACTTCAGCAGCACCGGCACCGGAGAAAAAGGCGGAGACAGTTAAGACAGAGGCACCGGCACAGGATCTTCGTGAGAATGTCCGTCCGCTTCCGAACCAGAGCCGTCCGGAAGGACGCCAGGGCTTCCAGTCCAGAGAGAGCCGTCCGTTCCCGGGACGCGACGGAAACCGTGAGAGCGGAAGAGATAACCGCCAGGGCGGCTATCAGGGCAACAGAGATAATAATCGTCAGGGCGGCTACCAGGGTAACAGAGACGGAAACCGCCAGGGTGGCTACCAGGGCAACAGAGACGGAAACCGCCAGGGCGGCTATCAGGGCAACAGAGACGGAAACCGCCAGGGTGGCTACCAGGGCAACCGCGATAACAACCGTCAGGGCGGCTACCAGGGCAACAGAGACGGAAACCGCCAGGGTGGTTATCAGGGTAACAGAGATAACAATCGCCAGGGCGGCTACCAGGGCAACAGAGACGGAAACCGTCAGGGTGGCTACCAGGGCAACCGCGACAACAATCGTCAGGGCGGTTACCAGGGCAGAAACGACAACCGTCAGGGCGGAAACAGAAGCGGCATGGGCATTCCGAAGCCGTCCTTCGATACACCGCTTGCACAGAAGCAGCAGAACACAAAGCAGAGCAAGAACGCTTACAAGAAAGAGCATGACGCAAAGAAAGACCGCGATATCGAGATGAAAGGCAAGGCAGGAAAGGGCCAGAAGGGCGTAAAAGCTCCGGTTATGCCGCCGCAGCCGAAGAAGGAGGAGGCGAAGGTCGAGGAGATCAAGACCATCGTAATCCCGGAGGTTATCACGATCAAAGAACTCGCGGACAAGATGAAATTACAGCCGTCCGCAATCGTTAAGAAGCTCTTCTTACAGGGCACCATCGTTACGATCAACCAGGAGATCGACTTCGAGAAAGCCGAAGAGATCGCTATGGAGTATGATGTTCTCTGCGAGAAGGAGAAGAAGGTCAACGTCATTGAGGAACTCTTAAAAGAGGAAGAAGAGGACGAGAAGGACATGGTTCCGAGACCGCCGGTTATCTGCGTAATGGGTCATGTTGACCACGGTAAAACTTCCCTTCTTGACGCGATCCGCCAGACAAATGTAACCTCCAGAGAGGCAGGCGGTATCACACAGCACATCGGTGCCTATGTTGTTGAATACAACGGACAGAAGATCACATTCCTCGATACACCGGGTCATGAGGCGTTCACGGCAATGCGTATGCGTGGTGCCCAGGCAACAGATATCGCGATCCTCGTTGTCGCAGCGGACGACGGTGTTATGCCACAGACCGTTGAGGCCATCAACCACGCGAAGGCAGCAGGCGTTGAGATCATCGTTGCGGTCAACAAGATCGATAAGCCGAGCGCAAACGTAGAGAGAGTAAAACAGGAGTTATCCGAGTATGAGCTGATTCCTGAGGACTGGGGCGGAAGCACCGTATTCGTACCGGTTTCCGCACATACAAAAGAGGGAATCCCGGAACTTCTCGAGATGATCCTCTTAACAGCAGAGGTAAAAGAGTTAAAGGCAAACCCGAACCGCCGCGCAAGAGGTCTCGTGATCGAGGCGCAGCTTGATAAGGGAAGAGGACCGGTGGCAACGGTACTTGTACAGAAAGGTACCTTAAAGGTCGGTGACGCTATCGCCGCTGGCTGCTGCTACGGTAAAGTCCGCGCCATGATGGACGATAAGGGCAACCGTGTCAAAGAGGCTGGCCCGTCCACTCCGGTTGAGATCCTCGGTCTCAACGATGTTCCGAACGCAGGTGAGGTATTCATCGCGCACCAGAACGAGAAAGAGGCTAGAAGCTTCGCAGAGACATTCATCGCAGAGAGCAAGAACAAGCTTATCGAAGATACAAAGGCAAAACTTTCCTTAGACGACCTGTTCTCCCAGATCAAGGCCGGAAATGTCAAGGAACTTCCGATCATCGTAAAAGCCGATGTACAGGGTTCTGTAGAGGCTGTAAAACAGAGTCTCGTAAAACTTTCCAACGAGGAAGTTGTTGTCAAAGTCATCCACGGCGGCGTTGGCGCGATCAACGAGTCCGACGTTACACTTGCATCCGCTTCCAATGCGATCATCATCGGTTTCAATGTTCGTCCGGACGCACAGGCGAAGTCCATTGCGGACCGCGAGAAAGTCGACATGCGTCTGTACCGCGTCATCTATCAGGCGATCGAGGATGTAGAGGCTGCCATGAAGGGTATGCTGGATCCGGTATACGAGGAGCAGGTAACCGGTCATGCGGTTGTCCGCCAGACATTCAAGGCATCCGGAGTCGGCACCATCGCCGGTTCCTATGTGCTTGACGGTAAGATCACCCGCGGAAGCAAGGCCCGCATCACGAGAGACGGTGAGCAGATCTTCGAGGGACCGCTTGCATCCTTAAAGCGTTTCAAGGACGATGTGAAGGAAGTCAACGCAGGTTACGAGTGCGGTCTTGTATTCGAGGGCTTCAACGATCTCCAGGAAGACGATATGATCGAAGTTTATATCATGGTAGAGGTGCCGAGATAGTTGTCTGTCAGGTCTGTGCATAGCCGCGGAGAGTTTCGTTTCGCGGCTATGTCCGGGATAGTCGTAAAAAAAGAGGTAATATCATGAGAAAAAACAGTGTAAAAAATATCCGGATCAACGGCGAAGTCCAGAAAGCTCTGAGCGAAATCATCCGCTCCGAGCTCAAGGACCCGCGTGTTCATCCGATGACAAGCGTGGTCCAGGTCTCGGTCACACCGGACCTTAAGATCTGTAAGGCCTACATCAGCGTCCTTGCGGACGAGGAGCAGGCGAAAGATACGATCCGCGGCTTAAAGAGCGCGGAGGGCTTTATCAGAACCCAGCTGGCAAAAAAAGTAAATCTTCGGAACACCCCGCAGATCTTCTTCGTGCTGGACCAGTCTATCGAGTACGGCGTCCGCATGTCCAAACTCATCGATGAGGTGACAAAGGATATGCCGGAGGAGCAGGAAGACGACGGAACTGAGAGCGAAAATTAAACGAAGGAACCGGTCTGCGTGGGATACGCGCGGACCGGAATGTACTGAAATCATATAGAGGAATCCGGCCAGACGCGCGCAACGCGGATTCTGCCGGATTTTTCTGGTCTACAGAATAAGAACACAATAAGGGAGGCGGAACTTTTGGGAATTTTAGATGAGATGCTGGAAGGAAAGAAGACCATCGTGATCCTGGGCCATGTAAACCCGGACGGGGACTGTATCGGTTCCTGCCTGGGACTCTACAATTATCTGAAGGAAAATTATGAGGGGCTTGAGATCTCGGTGTATCTGGAGAAAATGGGAGTGAAATTTTCCTATCTTTCCGGTTATAAGGATGTACACACAGAATACGACGACACAAAAATATTTGATCTTTGCATCACATCGGATGTCAGCGACGTTCCGCGCCTGGGCGCCTTCGCCCCGTACCGGGAGACAGCAAAGGATACATTCTGCATTGACCACCACATCACGAACAAGGGAATGTGCAGGGTCAACGTGATCGAGAGCTGGGCGAGCTCCGCAAGCGAGGTGCTGTTCCGCCTTCTCGATAAGGAAAAGATCAGCAAAGCGGTCGCAGAGTGCCTGTACACGGGGATCGCCCATGATACCGGTATCTTCAAGTTCTCAAATACATCGAGACAGACCATGGAGATTGCTGGGTTTTTAATGGAAAAGGGCATCGATTTCCCGAAGATCATCGACAACAGCTTTTTTGCAAAAACATACGGTCAGGCGAAGCTTCACGGCCGGGCGGTTCTCGACAGTGTCCGGATCCTGGATAACCGCTGTGTATACACGGTTGTCACGACGGATGAGTTAAGGGAATATGGCTGCACCGTAAAGGCCACGGATGGAATCGTGGACCAGCTTCGGATCATTGAAGGCGTCGAGATCGCGTTTCTGCTCTACCAGACGGGCAATCCTGGCGAGTACAAGGTGAGCCTCAGAACGAACTCCGCTGTGGATGTGAGCCGGATCGCCCAGAGCTTCGGCGGCGGCGGACATGTGAAGGCCGCAGGCTGCACGATGACAGGGGAGCCGCAGGAGATCGTGGAGAAGATCAGCGGAAAGATCCGCGAACAGTGGGAAGAGCTCAAGTGACGAACACCGGAGGAAAGAATGTACGACGGAATTATTAACGTATATAAAGAAAAAGGATTCACCTCCCACGATGTCGTGGCGAAAATGCGGGGGATCCTGGGTCAGAGAAAGATCGGTCATACGGGGACTCTCGATCCGGCGGCGGAAGGCGTTCTTCCGGTGTGCGCAGGAAAAGGCACGAAGCTCTGCGATATGCTGACCGATCACGACAAGACATACAGGGCTGTTCTTCTTCTTGGAACCGAGACGGACACGGAGGATACGACGGGTACGGTGCTGGAGGCGAAAGATACATCGGGCCTCACAGAAGACGAAGTGCAGGATGTGGTCCTCTCCTTTATCGGGGATTACGCCCAGGTTCCGCCAATGTACTCGGCACTCAAGGTCGATGGAAAGAAGCTCTATGAGCTTGCGCGAGAGGGAAAGACTGTGGAGCGGAAAGCGCGTCCGGTAAAGATCTTTGATATCCGGATCGAAAAAATAGAGCTCCCGGAGGTTACGATGACCGTGTCCTGCTCAAAGGGAACTTATATCCGCACCCTGTGCCATGATATCGGCGCGAAGCTTTCCGTCGGCGGCTGCATGAAGGAACTGCTCCGGACAAAGGTAGGGCGGTTTGAACTCTCAGAGAGCCTGACACTGGACGAACTTCAGAAGTTAAAAGAGGAAGACCGGCTGGCGGAGGCCGTACTTCCGGTGGAGGAAGTCTTCAAGGAGCTTCCGGAGATCCGCTCGGATACGGAGGAGCTCGATAAGCTCTTAAAGAACGGAAATCCGTTCCGCAGCCGCGCGGTAAAAGATGTAAGGGGCGGGGACATGTTCCGCGTTTATCATTCGGATGGAACCTTTATCGGGGTGTTTAAGTACGACGAAGAGAAACACATGTACTATCCGGAAAAAATCTTTCTGGGAGGAAATTGACATGCAGTACATCGCGGAAACCAGAGAGTTTCAGATCAAAGAGAAAACAGTCGTCAGCATCGGTAAATTTGACGGCCTCCACAGGGGACACCAGAAGCTGATGCATGAGATGTTAAAATGGAAGGAACAAGGCTTTAAGATCGCCGTGTTCACCTTCGCGACGCCTCCGGGAACCCTGGTAAAGGGAAAGATGCAGACCATGATCATGACGAACCCGGAGCGTGAGATGCTTTTGGAGAAAGCCGGTGTTGACTACATCGTAGAATACCCATTTGATGAGGAAGTATGCCATATGGCACCGGAGAAGTTCGTCTCCGACATCCTTGTGGGACACATGAACGCCGGGGTCATCGTTTCTGGTCCGGACTGCCACTTTGGATACAAGGCAGCCGGGGACTGCGCGATGCTGGAGCGCCTGTCGTCTGAGTACGGATACCGCTATTTTGTTGTTGACAAGGAGCGGGACGAGGAAGGAAAGATCATCAGCAGCACCTACATCCGTGAGATGCTGGCGGACGGAAATATCATAAAGGCAAACAAGCTTTTGGGGTATTATTACTTTGTCACCGGAACGGTGCAGCATGGAAACGCCATCGGACACACAAAATTATATCCGACGGCGAACCTGATCCCGCCGGCGGTGAAACACCTGCCGAAGTTCGGCGTCTATGTGACGAGGGTGACCGTGGACGGAAAAACTTACGGTGGACTGACAAATGTGGGGGCAAAACCTACGATCTCCGGGGAAAATCCTGTGGGAGTGGAGACTTATCTCTATAATTTTGAGGGAGATCTCTACGGAAAAGACATGAAAGTGGAGCTTCTCGACTTTGTGAGACCGGAGATGAAGTTTGAGTCCATCGACGCGCTGAAGGCGCAGCTGGACCATGATATCAAGGAGTGCCAGAGACGGTATCTGGAGTTTGCGTAAATATTCATAAATTTCAGAAAAGTATCATAAAAAGGAACATCATCCGTTTCTCACAAAAGGATGGGAGACGGGCGTATCTTAAAAAGGGAAGGTAATTGTCTGGAAGAGCTTTGCCCATGCAGTGCGGATCTGACGGACAGTTATACATGGAGAAGGAAGAATTGGAGTTAGAAAATAAGCCGGAAGGCGGGGAAAAAGAAAAGCAGGCGCCGGAGCAGAAGCCGGCGATGACATATGCAGAATTTAAGGCCCAGAAAGGGAGAAAACGGGGGAAAAACCGCGGGACCGGAATGAATAAGGACCTGGCGGTAAAGATCGCGGCTGTGTGCGGCGGCGTGGTCGTTCTCGTTGGAGCCGTTGGCGGCGGCCTCTACTGGCATGAATCCTCAAAATACAAGACATGTTTTCTGCCCGGAACCATCGTTGACGGCATGGATGTGACGGGAAAGACGGCATCGGAAGTGGAAGACGCCATCATGGAGCAGTTAAAGGGATATACGCTGACCATCAATGGGCGCGAGGGTCTCTCTGAGTCCATCACCGGGGAGAGTGTGGGACTTTACGCGGAGTTTGATGATACGTTAGATAAGGCCATCGCCTCCCAGAAGCCGATGGACTGGGGAAAATACCGGTTTGGAAAAGCGGTGAATGAGGTAAATACGGATGCCCTGCTCCGCTACAGCGACGATATGCTGAATGAGGCAGTAGAAGGTCTCTCCTGCATGGACGAGGAAAATATGAGAGAGCCGGAGGACGCGAAGATCTCTGATTATGATTCCGCGACAGGCTCTTACTCGATCATAAAAGAGGATGAGGGAACGGAGCTCCTGGAGGACAAGGTGAAAGAGGCGGTCGCCACTGCGATCATGTCCCTGGCGGAGAGCGTGGACCTCGAGGAGCAGGGATGTTATCTGGCTCCTTCGGTGACCTCCGAGGACGAGGCACTTAAGACGGCCTGCGAGACCATGAACAAGTATGTGGGGGCAAAGATCACATATAAGTTTGGAGATAAAGCGGAGACGCTGAACGGAAATGAGATCCATAACTGGCTCACGGTCAACGGAACGAGCGTCAGTGTCAGCGAGTCGAAGGCGGCGGAGTATGTCAAGAACCTGGCATCCACCTGCAACACCGCGTATAAGCCGAAGACATTGAAGACATCCTATGGAAAGACGGTGACCATCACCACCGGAAATTACGGATGGAAGATCGACCAGGCGAAGGAGACGGCAGCACTCGTGAGCCTCATCAAAAATGGGGAGCAGACATCCAGAGAGCCGGAGTATTCCCAGAAGGCCGCGAGCCATTCGGGAAATGATTATGGAAATACATACGTGGAAATCAACCTGACGGCGCAGCATCTTTACTTCTATGCGAATGGAAAGCTTCTTGTGGAGTCGGATTTCGTGTCCGGAAATGCCGCGAAGGGCTGGAGTACCCCGGCGGGTGCTTATTCCATCACGTATAAGCAGAGAAATGCGACCCTGAAAGGCCAGGGATACGCGACTCCTGTTTCCTACTGGATGCCGTTTAACGGCGGAATCGGTCTGCATGACGCGAATTGGAGAAAGACATTTGGTGGAACGATCTACAAGAATGGCGGATCCCACGGCTGCGTCAACCTGCCGCCGGCAGTGGCGAAGACCATCTACGAGAACATCTCCGCGGGAGATCCAGTCCTGTGCTACCATTTAGACGGCACGGAGAGCTCCAAGACCGGCGGAACGAAGAAGGACGGGACGGCGGAGACAACGGCAGCTACGACGGCAGTGCCGACAACCGCGGCACCTGAGACGACACCTGCAGTTACGGCGGGCGGGGACAACGAGAGCTTCGGACCGGGATTCGTGCAGGAGACGGAAGGCATGACAGAGCAGGAAGTCGGACCTGGATTTTAAAATCTGTTTAAAAGAAAAGCAGTTCAATTTTGTGACGTTTAAACACGAGTTGAACTGCTTTTTTGAACTGGAAGATTCTGGCGCTTTTTACTGGAGCTTTTTATGAAAAAAACATATTTACTTTTAAAGACAGGTATGCTATACTGTCGGAGTATGTGAAAGCGCCGACGCTCGGTCAGCGGATAACTCCAACCGGGACCTGGTGATCGGTAAGTTTAAAGAATTTTAAGGAGGAAATTACAATGATTTCAAAGGAAAAGAAAGCGGCTATTATCGCTGAGTACGGCAGAAAACCGGGCGACACAGGTTCACCGGAAGTTCAGATCGCAATTCTTACAGAGAGAATCGCAGAGCTCACAGAGCATTTAAAAGTTAACCCGAAAGATCATCATTCCAGACGTGGTCTTCTTATGATGGTAGGTCAGAGACGTGGTCTTCTTGCATACCTTAAGAAATCTGATCTTGAAGGATACCGTGCTCTTATTGAGAAGTTAGGCATCAGAAAGTAATAGCAGACTTATGGGTGGAGCGCATGATTTCGTGTACTCCACCTTTGTTGTAATTGACAGACGGAAGAAACTTCCGAGACCGCTAAAGTAGGCATGAGTGATCCGGAGCTTACGGGTTCGCGTGTTAACCAATGCGTGGATCATGTTTAGTTTAGTAGTTTCGGCTTCTTCTGTCGCAACATTTAAGAAAAGGAGACGAAGCCATGTTTAAGAGTTTTTCCATGGAACTTGCAGGACGTACCCTTACCGTTGAGGTAGGCCGCGTTGCAAAGCAGGCAAACGGTGCAGCATTCATGCACTACGGCGATACAGTTGTTCTTTCTACCGCAACTGCATCTGACAAACCGAGAGACGGAATCGATTTCTTCCCGTTAAGCGTAGAATATGAAGAAAAATTATACTCCGTAGGAAAAATCCCGGGCGGATTCACAAAGAGAGAGGGAAAGGCATCCGAGAACGCGACCCTTACTTCCCGTGTTATCGACCGTCCGATGCGTCCGTTATTCCCGAAGGACTACAGAAACGACGTAACACTTGACAACATTGTTATGTCTGTTGACCCGGAGTGCAGCCCGGAGCTCACAGCTATGCTCGGTTCCGCGATTGCTACATGCATTTCCGATATTCCGTTCGACGGCCCATGTGCAATGACCCAGGTAGGTCTTATTGACGGCGAGTTCATTATCAACCCGACATCCGCTCAGAAGAAGGTATCTGATCTTGCTCTTACCGTTGCGTCCACAAGAGAGAAAGTTATCATGATCGAGGCTGGCGCAAAGGAAGTTCCGGAGCAGACCATGATCAACGCGATCTTCAAGGCACACGAAGTAAACCAGGAGATCATTAAATTCATCGACCGCATCGTTGCTGAGTGCGGTAAAGAAAAGCACACTTACGAGAGCTGCGCAATTCCGGATGAGCTGTTTGCTGCGATCAAAGAGATCGTTCCGCCGGCTGAGATGGAAGAGGCAGTATTCACAGACGAGAAGCAGAAACGTGAGGAGAACATCCGCCAGATCACAGAGCGTCTCGAAGAGGCATTTGCTGAAAACGAAGAGTGGCTTCCGCTTATCGGACAGGCTGTTTACCAGTATCAGAAGAAGACCGTAAGAAAGATGATCTTAAAAGACCACAAGCGCCCGGATGGCCGCCGCATCGACGAGATCCGTCCGTTAGCTGCTGAGATCGATATTCTTCCGCGCGTACATGGTTCCGGTATGTTCACCCGCGGACAGACCCAGATCTTAAACGCCTGCACACTTGCACCGCTTTCCGAGGCACAGCGTCTTGACGGTCTTGATGAGAATGAGACAACAAAGAGATATATGCACCACTACAACTTCCCGTCCTTCTCCGTAGGTGAGACAAAGCCGTCCAGAGGACCGGGACGCCGTGAAATCGGTCATGGCGCTCTTGCTGAGCGTGCCCTTGTACCGGTACTTCCGAGCGAGGAAGAGTTCCCGTACGCGATCCGTACTGTATCTGAGACAATGGAGTCCAACGGTTCCACATCCCAGGCCAGCATCTGTGCATCTACCCTGTCCCTTATGGCAGCAGGTGTTCCGATCAAGACTATGGTAGCCGGTATCTCCTGCGGTCTTGTAACAGGCGAGACAGACGACGATTACATCGTTCTTACCGATATCCAGGGTCTTGAGGACTTCTTCGGAGACATGGACTTCAAGGTAGGCGGTACTCACGAAGGTATCACTGCGATCCAGATGGATATCAAGATCCACGGTTTAACACGCCCGATCATCGAGGAGGCGATCAGACGCTGCCGTGAAGCAAGACTTTACATCATGGATAACATTATGGCTCCGGTTATCAGCGAGCCGAGAAAGACTCTGTCCAAGTACGCTCCGAAGATCACACAGATCACCATCGATCCGGCTAAGATTGGCGATGTAGTCGGCAAGCAGGGTAAAGTGATCAATAAGATCATCGAGGAGACAGGAGTTAAGATCGACATCACAGACGACGGTGCTGTAAATGTATGCGGTACTGATCAGGAGATGATCGATAAGGCCATCGCTACTATCAGAAACATCGTGACAGACGTTGAGCCGGGTATGATCTACACAGGTAAGGTTGTCCGCGTCATGGAATTCGGCGCATTCGTTGAGCTTGCTCCGAACAAGGATGGCATGGTTCATATTTCCAAGCTCTCCGACAAGCGCGTAGCAAAAGTTGAAGATGTCGTAAACATCGGCGATGAGGTTACCGTCAGAGTCGTTGAGGTAGACCGCATGGGCAGAATCAACCTGACCATGAGACCGGAAGATATGACAGCAGACCTTGAGAAGTTAACACGTCCGGAAAGACGCGAGAGAAGCGACCGCCCGGAGAGACGCGATGACAGAAGAGGCGGACGCCGCGACGACAGACGCGAGCGTTCTGAGAAGAAGGAAGATAACGAGTAAGACATGTCAGAGTTCGGTTATGTGCCAGTTTTGGTTACTGCATGACTGAACGGTGCTGCTTACGATAAATACATGGGCCGCAGCCTGCAGCGTTTGCTTTGCAGCCTGCGGCTCATGTTGATTAAAAAAAGATCGGAGAGGAGAAAACTATGACATTTACATATCCTGCCGTATTTACAGAGAAAGAAGATGGAAACGGTTATCACGCATTCTTTCCGGATCTGGAGATGTGTGAGGCGGACGGTGCCGATTTAGAGGACGCTATCGAAAACGCCAGAGATGCAGCCCAGAACTGGATCAGCGTAGAACTGGAAGAATTCGAGGGCGACCTGCCTTTCGCGACTCATGTAGACGATATTGAGCTTGCAGAGAATCAGGTTGCGAAGCAGATCATGGTAAAGATCAAGTTTTTACCGGACAGCGACTGATGGGATTTTTGCTTTCCAGCTTAAGTTTTCTTACGGTCAGCGCAGCAAGTGGGCAGATCTGCTGAACAGTTACGAATAAGAAACTCATATAAATGGGATCCCCGGAATAGGATTGTAACAAAATCCATGATGGGGATCTTATTTTATGTTCAGACGTTTGCCAAGGCGCGCGAGAAAGGTGCTTACGGTGCTGGGAGTCCTGATGGTGATCTTGGGCGGGATTGCGGCATTTACCGGATGTCAGTCCGGAAATTCTGAGGAGAAGCAGGGAGAAGACCTGGAATTTACAGTCACCGGGGAGGCGGATATCCCGGCGGCATTAAAGGAGCTGATCGACAAAAAGCGGGAAAAACCATTCAAGCTTACATACGCGGACGGGCTGGAAATGTATATCGTCATCGGCGAGGGTCCGCAGAAAGGCGGCGGCTACAGCGTGGCGGTGAAGGAACTCTATGAGACGGATAATTCCATCGTGATCCGCACGGAACTTACGGGACCGGAGGCTGGTGAGGCGAGGGGGACAGAGAACTCGTATCCGGTGCTGATCGTGAAGACAGAGTATCGGGATAAGCCGGTGGTATTTCAGTAAAGCCTGACTGTCGTGTTTTGCTTACAAATGCGTTTCCTTATATTGTGTAATCGGAAATTACTTTATATAGGTAAGACAGACTCGATATTTTGTACTGATGTATTGAGTTAACGCTTTACTTTGGTAATCATTTCTGCTAGAATACATGTAATCAGCCATAAATGTCCTGACGGCAGATGTGGAACGTGACCGATTGACCGAAATGATCTGATGTGAAGAAATTCGGACACACAATATGGGCAGAATACGTATGATAGACAGAGAAAATATGTCTTAAAAGATTACAACGGGATGGCAGAGGAGAGGAAAAAAATGTTGTTGAAAGATATCTGGCTTGATGTAAAGGCGGTTCAGGAGAGAGATCCGGCGGCGAGAAGTGCGCTGGAGGTCCTGCTTTTATACCAGGGAGTCCATGCCCTGATCTGGCATCGGATCGCTCACTGGTTCTGGACCCACAATATGCGGTTCCTCGGCCGTCTGATCTCCCAGATCGCCAGATTTTTCACTCTGATCGAGATCCATCCGGGTGCGGTCCTGGGACATGGGATCCTCATCGACCACGGCTGCGGCATCGTCATCGGTGAGACCACGGTGGTGGGGGATAACTGCACGATCTACCAGGGCGTGACGTTGGGCGGCGTTGGAACAAAGAAGGGAAAACGTCATCCGACCATAGGAAATAATGTCCTCATCGGAGCCGGAGCGAAGATTCTCGGTGCCTTCGAAGTTGGTGACAACTGCCAGATCGCGGCGAACGCGGTCCTCTTAAAGCCTCTGGAGGAGAACAGCACCGCAGCTGGAATCCCCGCGAGACAGGTCAAAAAGGACGGCGTGCCGGTGAAAGATCCGTCAAAGAAGATCAACACGGAACACATCTGCAAGATGCAGGAGACCATCGACGAGCTGGAGCGCCGGGTGAAAGAGCTGGAGAAGGAGCTGGAAAAGGCGAAGGAGGAGCTGTAGCAGAATAGATCTAAGCAGCAGTACAACCGGAGGACCTTTAAGCAGACCTGCGGATGTGCTGCATTGAGCGAAAAGAAGCCCAGGCCGCCGGATTGAAAGTAACAACGGGCGTAACTGTTCAGTAGGTCTGCGCACTTGCTGCGCTGACCGTAAGAAAACATAGGCTGGAGGGCAAAAATCCCATCAGCGAAGCTGATCTGGAATGGATTTTTGCGTGTAACTATGAAGGTACTGAATAGTTACCAACGGGCATAAAATAATAACTGCCATCATACAATTTCCTAAAGCATGGCTTTGGAAAGGTATGGTGGCGTTTTTATGATGGAACTTTTGAAGAAACATATCCACATGAACCGTCGCAGGGGGAACGTCACGTCCCAGATGACCCTGGATGACGATTTCAATGTGCCGGATTCTATGGATGATGTGGAAGAACTGATCATGGAGAACGGGGAGGTAAAAATCGAGTCGGTGAAGAACCCCGGCGAGAAGGCGGAGATCAGTGGAAAACTGGAATTCCGGATCCTGTACCGGCGGCCCGGCGGAGAACTTACGGCTCTTGCCGGCAGCATACCGTTTACGGAGACCGTACATATGCCGGGGCTTGCGGAGAATGACTATGTGCAGGCGGGCTGGGAGCTGGATGATCTGAATGTGAGTCTCATCAATTCGAGAAAACTGAATGTCAAGGCGTTAGTGACCCTGGATCTCAAGGCGGACGAGATCCGGGACATGGAGACGGCGTCGGACGTGAAATTCGACGGTGAGGTGGAGGTATTGAAGAAGACGCTGACCGTAGCGGCAATCGCCGTTCGGCGGCGGGACACGTTCCGGGTGCGGGAAGTCCTTACGATCCCTGGAAACGACCCGGACGCGGAGACGCTTTTGTGGCAGGATATGCGGCTTCAGGATGTGGAGACGAAGCCCCTCGACGGGAAGATCCATATCAGCGGCGATCTTCTGGTATTTGCGGTCTACTCCGCGGGCGGCGGGCAGATGCCGGTGCAGTGTTTCGAGGAGACTGTGCCGTTTTCCGGGGATGTGGAGCTCACAGAAGCTGCGGAGGACATGATCCCGTTTATCACGGTGAAGTTAATGCACCGTGATATGGAACTGCAGCCGGATTCCGACGGGGAGATGCGGGAGATATCCGTGGACGCGGTCATGGAACTGGACATCAGGCTCTACGAGGAAGAGCAGGTGGAGCTTCTCGGGGACCTCTATGCCCTGGACCGGGAGGCGGTTCCGGAGACAGGGACGGTGTGCTTTGATACGCTGGCAGTGCGGAACCAGGTGAAGACGAAGATCCAGGAGAAGGTCCAGCTCACCGGAAGGCAGCGGATCCTGCAGGTATGCCACAGCGACGGGGACGTGAAGATCGATGAGGTCCAGATCAAGGAGGACGGGATCCACATGGACGGGGTTCTGGAGATCCGGCTTTTATACCTGACGGCGGATGACCAGGCGCCTGTGGGGGCAGCGTCGGAGGTGCTGCCGTTCCATCTGATGGCAGCCGCGGATGGTCTGACGCAGGATGTGGTATATGAGATTGAACCGGGGATCTCCGGGCTTACAGCTGTCATGGCAGGCGGGGACGCCGTGGAGGTGAAGGCTCAGATCACGGCGGATGTGCTGGTGTTAAAGCCTGTCTGCGAGCAGACGGTTCTGAGCGTGGCGGAGGAACCTTTGGATACGGAGCGGCTCAAAAAAATGCCGGGGATCATCGGATATGTGGTGAAGCCGGGGGACAGTCTCTGGAAGATCGCCAGGATGTTCCACACAAGCGTAGAACGGATCATGGAGCTAAACCACCTGTCAGACAGCACGATCCGGCCGGGCGACAGGCTGATTTTGGTGAAAACGGTGCAGGGATAGAGCTGGTTCCGCGTGTGACTGTTGTCCGGTGCTGCTTTTTATTGAAAAACAAGTGCAAAATGCGGCAATGTGTGATTTTCCCCGAATGTCTGGTTGCAATTCGGGGAAAATTTTATATAATGGTATGAGTGGGATTTTCTGCTCGCAGCAAAATGACATTGGTCGGGAGCGACAGAATGTTATGGAATATGCCAGAATCGGAAACAGAAGAATGCTCCTGTAACGTTCTGAAAACTGCGGCATAAAATAACAGTACCACAGAAAATCACATCTAAGGCATCCCGATGCTTTCATATAGATTCCGCGGGCTCAGGCTTTCGGAGAACGGTGATGGATTCCATGGTCCCATTGCCGTTTACATAACATGTAAAGTGTCAGAGAGCAGGGAATGTCGGGGCAGGATACAGGCGGGTGCCGGTATCGCCGTGAAATGGAGAATAACATGAACTACACATATCTTCTGGAATGTTCGGACGGGACGCTCTACTGCGGCTGGACGAACGACCTGGAAAAAAGGGTGAAGGCGCACAATTCCGGGCGCGGAGCGAAGTACACGAAGCCTAGGCGGCCGGTGCGGCTTGTGTGGTATGAGACTTTCGAGACGAAGGAAGAGGCGATGAGCCGGGAAGTGAAGGTAAAACAGCTTTCCCGGAATCAGAAGGATGAACTGGTGGCCCATGGGCCGGTTGAAAGGCCGATTTCCTGAAAAGCCCCGTAAGCGTGCGGCAGAGCATTGTTTATTGCGCTGGCCGCAGGAAAACATCACATATAAGGCAGAAATGCATCGATTTTTGAAATGGATTTTTGCTAGTATCTGTGAGAAAACCGAACAGATACGGAATACAGGGAGAAAATATTTATGATTTGTACTTTTAAAAAGAAACTGGCAAAGGTGCTCTGCGGCGTGCTCGTGTTTACCCAGCTGGGAACGATGCAGGCTTTCGCGAGACCCGACTGGCCATCCGACACGGGAATCGAGGCGGAGGCGGGAGCTGTCATGGACGTGGACACCGGAACGATGCTTTTCGGACAGAACAGCCATGTGGAATACTATCCGGCGAGTATCACAAAGATCCTCACAGCCCTCGTGGTCCTGGAACATGCGGACCTCACTGACACGGTCACTTACTCGGACAAGGCCATGAACTCCGTGGAGGTGGACAGCGGAAATAAGCTGAGTCTCGTGGCGGGAGACACCATGACCGTTGAGGACTGCCTGTACGCGCTGCTTCTTGCATCCGTCAACCAGGCGGCAAACGCCCTGGCGGAACATGTGGCAGGCAGTATTCCGGACTTTGTTGACATGATGAACGCGAAGATCTCGGGGCTTGGATGCACGGAGAGCCATTTCGCGAACCCATCGGGCCTCAACAACGATGACCAAGTGGTTACAGCGTTTGATATGACGAAGATCGCGGCTGCGGCCTACAGTAACCCGAAGCTTCTGGAGATCAGTTCCGCGAAGTCATGGAAGGTGGGACCGACGACGAACAACCCGGACGGGGCCAGTGTGCGGAATGAGCACCGTCTCGTGATCACGGAGGACACTTCCAGCGAGTATTACTGCCCGGAGGCGGTGGCAGGAAAGACCGGATATCTCTTAAAAGCAGGAAACACGCTTGTTACATACGGTGAGAAGGACGGAAGACGTGTTGTATCCGTCATCTTAAAGGGAAGTCCGAGACAGTATTTCATTGATGGAAAATCGTTGCTGCAGTTTGGCCTGAACCGGTTCCAGAATGTGGATATCGCGGAGAATGAGACGAGATATGTCACAGGAGAGGACCAGGTGGATGTAAACGGGACAAGCTATGCGCCGTCCGACCTGGCGATCCAGACAGGAAAGAAGATCACACTTCCGAAGGACGCCACATTCGCGGACGCGGAATTAAGTCTCGGTGCAGTTCCGGACGGAGCGCCGGAGGGAACGGTCGGAGTGCTCAACTACATTTACAATGAGAGAAAGATCGGCTCCGCGTACCTGATGACGAAGGCGGGGGCGGAAGCACTTGCGGCTGCTGAGGCAGCAGGAGGGGCCGAGACCACTGCAGCGGAAGAAACGTCCGGGGAGAGCACAGACGCTGCGGATCCGTCAGCAGATGACGAGAGCACTGAGGCTGAGACGGAGACCATGGGCGAGGCAGATGTGACCACGGCGGCAGGTGACGCGGACAACGCATCGAATCAGGCCGGCAGCAATGATGTGAAGACCGGATTCCCTGCGAAGATCCTCCTGATCGTGATCGGAATCCTCGCGGCAGCAGCCCTGATCGGCGGTGGTATCTGGTTCATGATCCAGAACAACAGGAAAGAGGCGGAAGCAGAAGCACTTCGCCGCGAAAAGAGAAGACAGCGTCTCGTGGCCGAAGGCGGTGACGCTGAGGCCGAGTTTAACAGACTGCTTGAAGAGAAGCGGAAGAGGAACGAGGAGAGACGGAAGAGATAGAAGAGAGAAAGCGGCTGGATCAATTGTGATCAGGCCGCTTTTCTGATAGTGCGCCCGGCGGCGCACGTTTCTAGCGGGTGCAAGTCCCGAATCCGCCCGGTA
>OGSS01000693.1_pt1 | contig 30556 bp, 26 predicted proteins | sample 1553591 | NCBI WGS metagenome assembly OGSS01 (sample SAMEA2580061, study PRJEB22360) | human gut metagenome | biome: human gut; feature: human-associated habitat; material: faeces | place: Denmark | collected 2008/2010
CAAAACCCACACCGGGTGCACCCCCGGCGCTGGGGCTGCCACTACGGCGGCGCAGACAGAGGCGGCCAGGGAAGATGCGGCCAAGGCGGAGACAGCTAAAAAGGAGACAACCAAGACAGCGGAGGCTTCAGAGGAAGCCGGGGATACCACGTCTGAGGAAATTCAGGCGGCGGCAGGAAAACACCATGTAAAGATTAACGTAAAGGACTACGGCACCATTTCCGTGGAGCTTTACGGGGACGAGGCCCCTATCACAGTGGCTAATTTCCTGAAGCTGGCAAAGGACGGTTTCTATGACGGACTTACCTTCCACCGCATCATAAGCGGTTTTATGATTCAGGGCGGCGATCCCTTAGGCACGGGCATGGGCGGTTCTGACCAGGAAATCAAGGGAGAGTTTTCCAACAACGGGGTGGAGAATCCATTGTCCCACACCAGGGGAGCGATTTCCATGGCCCGTTCCCAGATAAGGGACAGCGCCAGCTCGCAGTTTTTCATTGTACACGAGGACAGCCAATTCCTGGATGGGGATTACGCCTGTTTCGGATATGTGACAGAGGGCATGGAGGTAGTGGACGCCATCTGCGAGGATACAAAGGTGGAAGACAACAACGGTTCCGTGGCAAAGGCCAACCAGCCTGTCATTGAGAGCATAGAGGTAGTGGACTGATAATGTCCTGACATACGAAAGAATCCGGGTTCTCCTGTTTTGGGGACCCCGGATTTTATATTTTTATGAAGAATTCTTACATTTTTGATTTTCATATTGAAAATATGGTGAAGGGCTGTTATGTTAAGAAGGCGTCCTGCCTTTTTCAGGCAGGGGCGGAAGAAAATGCAGTAAATATCAATAAAAGGCAGGGCAGGATTATTTATGCAGATGTTAAGGAAGAGGACATGGATGGGAAGGATGGCCGCAGCGGTGCTGGCCGCGGCTGTGCTTGTGCTGGCAGGGACGTTTGTGTCCCTGGCGGATGAGAGCGGAGATACAACCCGTTTTGTATCCGGTACAAAAGTCAACGGCGTGGGAGTGGGCGGACTGACCGTGGATGAGGCCAAGGCCAGGATCGAGGGTTTTTATGCCGGCGAATACAATCTCACCATCAAAGAGAGAGGCGGACGCCAGGAAACCATAACAGGTACGGACATCGGTTACAAGGTGGAGGTTCCCCAGGGACTTAAGGCTATACTGGATGCACAGAACGCAGCCGGGCGTGTTTCAGGACCGGATGCGGATAACTCCCATACCATGGCCATGGCAGTGACCTACAGCCAGGAGGCCCTGGAGGCAAAGATTAAGGCTTTGACCCTGATAAACGGCTCCGGCATCACCGTCACTTCCGATGCCCGCATATCCTCCTATGAGGAGGGACAGCCTTTTTCCATCATACCGGCTGTCCAGGGAAATAATGTGGACGAGGCCAAAACCACGGAGGTGATTACCGCTGCCGTAAAAGCAGGGCAGAACTCCGTGGATGTGGACAGCGCAGGCTGCTATTACCAGGTAACTATATGGGAGACTGACGAGAATCTGACAGCCCTGTGCGACCGCATGAACCAGTACCGGGACATGAGCGTTAATTATGTGTTTGGCAGCGAGACGGAGACCCTTGGCGGCGAGACCATAGCCACCTGGATTACAGGAAGCCAGGACGGTGTACCGGCGGTGGATCTGGAGAAAATCACGGCCTTTGTGACAGAGATGGCGTCCAGAAGGGATACGGCCGGAACCGCCCGCATATTCCATACAGCTACGGGCAAAGATGTGGAGCTGACAGGCCCCTACGGCTGGAAAATAGATGTGGCAGGCGAGGTCCAGGCCCTGGCAGCCCTGATTCAGGCCGGCCCCACAGCCGGTCCGGTGGACAGGGAACCAGTATACGCCATGACAGCTGCCAGCCGCACGGCTCCTGACTGGGGCACCACATACGCGGAGGTGGACCTGACTGGACAGCATGTATACATGTTCCAGGAAGGAAACCTGGTGTGGGATGCGCCCTGCGTTACGGGAAATATATCCAAGAATTACGATACGCCCGCGGGCATCTACAGCCTGACCTACAAGGAAAAGGACAGGATACTGAGGGGAGCCAAGAAGGCGGACGGAACCTATGAGTACGAGAGCCATGTGGATTACTGGATGCCCTTTAACGGAGGCATTGGTTTCCATGACGCCACATGGAGAAGCAAATTCGGCGGCACCATCTTCCAGACCAGCGGAAGCCACGGCTGCATAAACCTTCCGCCGGAAAAAGCCAGCGTGCTCTATGACTTAATATATAAGGGCATGCCTGTGCTCTGCTACCAATAACAGGCATTATGGGCCGGGAACAGATTCCCGGCCCATTGTGTAAAATGTATGTCCCGGTCCCGGATTCCAGTGATATTTTCTACTTGCAAATTGCAGGTTAAGAGAGTACATTATTGGGATGAAATTCATGGAAACAGAGAGGAATACATACATGGCCGCAAATGTGACAAAGGATATGACCGAAGGCTCTCCGGTAAAACTGATACTGGGGTTTTTCATCCCCATGCTGTGCGGACTGCTGTTCCAGCAGCTGTACAATATGGCGGACACCATCATCGTGGGCAAGTGCCTGGGGGTCAAGGCCCTGGCAGCAGTGGGATCCACAGGCTCCGTTAACTTTATGATTATCGGTTTCTGCCTGGGGGTGTGCAGCGGCTTTGCCATCCCGGTGGCCCAGAAATTCGGTGAAAAGAACGAAAAGGCCCTCAGACGGTTTGTGGCCAACAGCGCATGGCTGGCAATCCTGTTTTCCGCGGTCATGACCGTGGCCGTGTGTCTGTTATGCCGGAACATCCTGGAGCTGATGCAGACTCCGGAGGACATCATCGACGGGGCTTACAGCTATATCTTTGTGATATTCCTGGGGATTCCGGCCACCTATCTCTATAACCTCCTGTCCTGTACCATACGTTCCCTGGGAGACAGCACCACCCCTTTGATTTTTTTGGTATTTTCCTCAGTGGTGAATGTGGCCCTGGACTTTTTCACGATTCTGGTCCTTAAGATGGGGGTGGCGGGCGCTGCCTGGGCAACCATCACGGCCCAGGCAGTGTCGGGAATCCTGTGCCTTCTGTATATGAAAAAAAAATTCACCATTCTTAAGATGAATGATGATGAGTGGAGGCCGGACGCCCATTATATGAAAATCCTGTGCAATATGGGAATTCCCATGGGGCTGCAGTATTCCATCACAGCCATAGGAAGCGTAATCCTGCAGACCGCTGTCAACTCCCTGGGATCCATGGCAGTGGCCGCAGTGACGGCAGGCAGCAAAATCAGCATGTTTTTCTGCTGTCCCTTTGACGCCCTGGGATCCACCATGGCTACCTACGGAGGACAGAATGTGGGCGCCAGGAAGCTGGACCGGATAGACCAGGGCCTGAAGGCAGGGGCTGTCATGGGCTGCGTCTATGCGGTCATAGCCTTTGCCGTGCTCTGTATCTTCGGACAATGGATTGCCCTTATGTTTGTGGATAAGGGGGAAGGGGAGATACTGAGGAATACGCGCCTGTTCCTCATCGGCAACAGCCTGTTCTATATTCCGCTGGTCTTTGTCAACGCGGTGCGGTTCATGATTCAGGGGCTTGGATATTCCAGGCTGGCCATTATTGCCGGAGTATGCGAGATGGCGGCGCGCTCCTTTGTGGGCTTCTGCCTGGTGCCTGTGTTTGGATATATAGCAGTGTGCATCGCCAGCCCGGTGGCCTGGATTGCCGCGGACCTGTTTCTCATACCGGCTTACCGCCATGTGATGAAGAGCCTGAACAAGCTGTTCTACGGCAGAAGCAGGGCCGCGGACGGGGCGCAGTGACATCCTTTATCCCGGGATGTCCGCCGGGGTGCGTTCCCAGGGGAGCACAGGCTGAAGCTTGTAATCCACAATCAGGTCCTTGCGGCTGTAGAGTCTGCGGAAATTGCCCAGTATCCGCTTCATGACCATCTCGCCCTTTTCCATGGTTACGGTGGGAAGAAGGATGATGTACTGGCTGATGCTGTAACGTGTGTATACGTCGCTGCACCGCAGGGAGTCGCGGATGGCATGGTTCAGATGCTCCATGGCCTTGTTAAGGACCGTTGTCTTGGGGGCCCGTCCGTCCAGGTCGCCCACGGTGAGCAGACACAGGTAGATGGAATCCCCGGTGCGCTCGATGGCCCTGCGCTCCAGCTGGAACAGGTCGTGGAATACGGGATATTCACAGTAAAATGCCCCTCCTGAAGCTTCCTCCTTAAGGGTCTCCTGGATGGAATCCAGGTTTGTGTTAATGCCCTGTTCCTTGCTGCGGATGGACTTATACAAATCCTTAAAATGGTCCGACGGGGAGATGGAGAATTCATTATAAAACAGGTCCAGGGTATGGTTGTATTCTTCAATGGCCTGGCTGGTGTGGCCATCCCTGTAGAGGGAGTATACCAGATGATAGTGGAATTCCTCATCAAAGGGCTCTATGCCCACCGCTGTCTGGCAGATGGAGGTTATCCTGGAGAAATCTTCCTTTTTAGTAAGGAGCTCCACCGTCTTATAAACCAGCTTCTGGTACAGGGAGTGGTAGTATGTACTGATGGGGATGACCCAGGATTCATATTCGGATTTGGGAAGGAAATCCCCCTTGTACAGTTCCAGTCCCTCAAGGCAAAGATTCAATGCTTCGTCCTCGTCCATGCCCTGATTCAGGACCCTGGTACAGATGGCCTCAAACTGGTCAATATCCAGGATGGATGAATAGTCCTGGGTCCAGCAATAGGAGCCTCTCTGCTGGACTAACAGCTTCTGGGGAGGAATGCCCAGGGGCTCTAACAGCTTGCGGCTGCGGAACATCAGGGTTTTTAAGGCACCGCCCGGGTTGACGCCGGGGTCGTCAGCCCATACGATGTTGATAAGTTCACCGGGGCTGATGGACTTTCTCTGGAACACCACCAGGTATTCCAGGAGGCACCAGGGCTTTTTGGACTGGTTGCTGTTGTCGGTTATCTCTTTATCACCAACCCTGAGGGAAAAACCGCCCAGGGTTTTTATATAAATAGTAGGTTTATCTTCCATAACGGATGCATTCATGTCTGCTCTCCTTTGCAAATACGGGGTCATTCTAAGATAAGTATACTAATCAGAGCCATAATTGTCCAGAAAAAAAATACATAAAAAAGGAACCGGAAGTTCTTTTGTAACCGGATTGTAACCACAGGCTGTTATAATGGTAGCAGGTTTAATGGGATTACTATGTCAATTTATCAGAAAAGGCAGGTGAATATATGTCGATTGCAAAAACAGGAACACTACCGGATTCGTACAAATATGTAAATATAGCCGTTGACAGCTTTGATGGCCGCCTGTTGCAGGGCAGGCTCTACCATGACAGCCTGAAGGAGGCAATCCCCTTTGGCTGCATATCGGAGATGGCCATTTGCCTGGAAAAATTATTCGATGAGCTCCGCTATCCCATGAAGAGTGTGGACCAGAGGTCCTTTGTGGGGATAAACCATGGCGGCCCATTCTTAAGGTGTGGAGAGGAGGGCGGCAAAAAGCGGCTCCAGGGAAAACTGGCCGATTTAAGCCTTCATGTAAAATACAGATTTCATTCCACGTGGCAGGGTGATATAATGGACCTGAGAAGGGGCGGCACCTATTCCTTTCAGAGCTTTTTGGATCTGATGGAGTATCTGGACCGTTCTCTCGGACAAGGAAGTGATATCACCCATGGCCTGGGCAAGCGGATGTGCGAGGTGGCCGTGCGCAATTTCAGCCACTTTGTCATGGGCGGGGATGTATCCCATCCGGCAGTGGCGGACCGCCGGAAATTTACCAGTGAGTTTGAACTCAGGGATGAAGTGGAGCGCCTTCTTCTTCCTCTTCCCGAAGGTGGGGAGGAAGGGAATATCATCAGTCCCAGAAGCGTCATGGTCAATGCAGGAGGCTTTGGCCCCATGACCTTTGTTATAAGGGTTATGTTCAGAAGGAACGCCACCTGGCAGGGAACCATCTGCTGGAAGGAAAAGCGCAGGCAGATTAGTTTCCGCAGCTTTCTGGAACTGCTGCTTCTGATGCAGGAAGCGGTGGCTGACAGCGAAGGATGGGACGAAGAGCTTGAAGCGGCCTCCGGCCACATGGGATGACAGCAGGAAAGGACACATAATCATCTATGGATCAGAAAAAAGGAAAGAGCAGGATACGGGGCGTCATTATTCTGGTTTTAGTGGCCGTCATGCTGGTAAGCGGCGCCATGAGCATCCACAGCTGGATGGAGGACAAGAGGACCAGGGAAGAATATGAGCGGCTGGCCGAGCTGGCCAGGGAGACCACTGCGCAGCCGCCCGCGGAAGCAGTGACGGAGCCGGGTGCCACGGAGCCGGAGACAGAGCCCTATGTATCTCCCATCAACTTTGAGGAGCTGATGAAGGAAAATCCGGATACCATCGGATGGATCCGGGTGCCGGATACCAATATCGATTATCCCATTGTCCAGGGAGAGGACAATGACTTTTACCTGAATCATGACTTTTACGGCAAGGAGAATATTGCGGGCGCCATTTACCTGGATTTTGAGAGCCAGGGGGATTTTGTGGGACGGAACAATGTACTGTACGGCCATAATATGAAAAACGGAAGCATGTTCAAGGACGTAAACCGGTATAAGGACGAGGCCTATTTTAAGGAGCACCAGTTTTTCAGCATATATACCCCAGAACGTGAAATCAGGTTAAAGGCAGTGGCTGCCTACTACGGGGAGGCCCAGCCCATTGTGCGGAAGACCCGGTTTAAATCCCAGGAATCCTTTGACGCCTTTGTGCATGAGATGGTGAAGCCGTGCAGCTACGGCGATGAGATTACATACCCCGCCAAGACCCTGTATACCCTGGTTACATGCAGCTACGAGATCAACGACGCCAGAACCTTCCTGTTTGCTGTGGAGGTGGATGAGGACGGAAACCAAATCCAGCCTGACGATGTATTCTTACAGCGCATGGATGAGCTGATGAGGGACAAGACGCAGGAGAGCAAACAATAGGAAATGATTATATATGACAGCCATGAATTCCCAGTTAAAGGATTTATGGCTGTTTTTACAATTATTTATACCTTTTTCCTGCATAAAAAAACGTATTTGGGTATTGGAAAACAGAACGAGTTATGTTATACTTAGCACGTTAGGCGCATGTAAGCTTAAGAAAGTAAAGTGCGCCGTGTTTAATAGGGCAAGGTTTTAGCTGTTTGGGATTGCCGGTCATCAGATGACAGTGGAGTCATACCTGTGAGGATGGGTGTGGCTTTTTTCTTAGACAGTAAAGCCTGGAATATTTTTAAGAGGAGAGATTATTATGAAAATGAGTACAAAGAAAGTTTTAGGCCTGATTCTGGCCGGCGTTCTTGCTGCCGGTTCCCTGACAGCATGCGGCGGCGGAGGCACAACAGCCACAGCAGCAGACACAAAGGCAGAGGCAACAACCGCAGCCGGCGATGCCAAAGCAGAGGGTGACGCGGCAGCAGATACCACAGCAGCTGACAGCGGAGAGAAAAAGACGCTGCGCGTGGCCATGGAATGCGCATATGCCCCTTACAACTGGACTCAGCCCGATGATTCCAACGGCGCGGTTGCCATTGCGGACAGCAACGAGTTTGCTTACGGATATGATGTAATGATGGCAAAGAAGATTTGCGAGGAACTGGGCTATGACCTGGAAATCGTACGTCTGGACTGGGATTCCCTGATTCCGGCTGTTACAACAGGACAGGTTGACTGTGTTATCGCAGGACAGTCCATTACCTCTGAGCGTCTTCAGGCAGTGGATTTCACTGAGCCATATTATTATGCAACCATCGTTACCCTGGTAAAGGAAGGCAGCAAGTACGCGGATGCCAAGAGTGTTGCGGATCTGGCGGGAGCCACCTGTACATCCCAGCAGAGCACCATCTGGTACAACACCTGCCTGCCTCAGATTCAGGATGCCAATGTCCTGGCAGCCACTGCCAGCGCTCCTGACATGCTGATGTCCTTAAACGCTGACAAGTGCGACCTGGTTGTTACAGACCAGCCTACAGGCAAGGGTGCTCTTATCGCTTATCCTAATTTCAAGATGATTGAGTTTGGCGGCGGCGATGCTGATTTCCAGGTAACGGATGAAGATATCAATATCGGTATTTCCTTAAAGAAGGGAAATACAGAGTTAAAGGATGCCATTAACAGCGTTCTCACAAAGATGACAAAGGATGACTTCTCCAGGATGATGGATGAAGCTATCTCTGTTCAGCCTCTGGCAAACTAAGCTGCCGTCAGGCGAAAGTACGTGAAAGAGTAAGGAGAAGGGATATGCCAACAGATTTTTTCGGCCGTGTTATGGTCGTATTCAACCGATACGGTATGTCGATGCTCCAGGGCGCAGGCGTCAGCCTTAAGATTGCCCTGGTAGGTACCCTGGTGGGCTGTATCATAGGCTTTGCCGTGGGTATTGTACAGACCATACCAAATGAGCGGGGAGACAACCCGGTAAAGAGGGCTGTGCTCTGGGTCGTGAAACTGATTCTCAACGCCTATGTGGAGTTCTTCCGGGGAACGCCCATGATGGCCCAGGCCATGTTTATTTATTATGGGCTTCTGCCCATGTTAGGAATCAATATGTCCATGTGGGGCGCCGCCTATTTCATTCTTTCCATCAACACAGGCGCTTACATGGCTGAGACTGTCCGCGGCGGAATCCTTTCCATTGACCCGGGCCAGACAGAGGGAGCAAAGGCCATCGGCATGACCCATGTACAGACTATGCTCTATGTGATTCTGCCCCAGGCGCTGAGGAACATCATGCCTCAGATTGGCAACAACCTGATTATCAATATCAAGGACAGCTGCGTGCTCTCTGTTATCGGCGTCACGGAGCTGCTGTATAAGACCAAGGCAGCTGCGGGAGCCCTGTACATGAATTTCGAGGCATATACCATCACCATGATCGTATATTTCATCATGACATTCACCTGTTCCAGAATCCTGCGCTGGTGGGAAAACAGGATGGACGGCGCGGACAGCTACGACCTGGCCACCACCGACACCCTGGCCCATACCAGCGGTATGTACCGGTTCCCGGATGATAAGGATAAGAAGAAGGAGGATGGGCGATGAAAGGAGACAGTATATTAGAAATCCGTCATTTGAGCAAAACCTTCGGCACCAATCCTGTGCTTAAGGATATTGACTTTTCCGTCAGCAGCGGGGATGTGACCTGCATCATCGGCGCGTCGGGTTCCGGAAAATCCACACTGCTCAGATGCCTGAATCTTTTGGAGACGCCTACCACTGGCGAGATTATGTACCATGGTACGAATATTGCCGATAAGAAGGTCAATGCTCCCCAGTACCGCTCCAAGGTGGGAATGGTATTTCAGAGCTTTAATCTGTTTAACAACATGACCGTGTTGGAGAACTGTATAATCGGACAGGTTAAGGTGCTTAAAAAGACCAAGACAGATGCCCATAAGAATGCCATGTATTACCTGGAAAAGGTGGGGATGGCTCCTTACATCAACGCCAAGCCCAGACAGCTTTCCGGCGGACAGAAACAGAGGGTGGCCATTGCCAGGGCATTGGCCATGGAGCCGGAGGTGCTGCTGTTTGACGAGCCCACATCGGCGCTGGATCCCCAGATGGTGGGTGAAGTGCTGGAGGTTATGCGCAAGCTGGCCGGAGAGGGTCTTACCATGATTATCGTCACACATGAAATGGCCTTTGCCAGGGATGTGTCCAGCCATGTGGCATTTATGGCAGGGGGCGTGATTGTGGAGGAGGGAGAGCCCTCACAGATATTCGGAGCGCCCAAACAGCTTCAGACCCAGGAGTTTTTAAGCAGATTTATGCATGGGTGATGTATAAAACGAAACGGAGCAAAGGCAAAGGGCCTCGGCTCCGTTTTTATTTAATTTGTGCGGCATTGTTCTGTGCCGTCCTGCCTGCCTTCGGTTATTCCTTGTCCGATGAAACAGCCTTGGTGACATATGGATAGAGATCCTCATAGGCCTCCTTCTCTGCCTCGTCCTGGGGCAGGGAAGGAATCAGGCCGGTACAGTCCATGGTGGAGCAGGCTTGTATGTCAACGTCAAAATCGTCTTTTTCCTTGTGATCCAATTGGGATTCACCTCCTTGTGATGCGCTTATGACTGAATCTCACATATAGTTTGCGCAAAGGCAGATGATTCATACTGGCAAATCCACGCTTTACATTATTTTTTTGCCTTTTCCTTTAAAGCGGCCTCTATGAAACCTTTAAACAGGGGATGAGGCCGGTTGGGCCTGGATTTGAGCTCCGGATGGGCCTGGGTGGCAATGAACCAGGGATGGTCCGAAAGCTCTACCATTTCCACAATCCGCCCGTCGGGGGACAGGCCGGAGAGTTTCATGCCGCATTTTGTAAGCACGGCGCGGTAGTCATTATTGACCTCGTAACGGTGCCTGTGGCGTTCGTGGATGGTGGTTTCGCCGTACAGGCTGTAGGCTTTGGAGGTCTTGTCCAGGACGCAGGGATAGGAACCCAGCCTTAAGGTGCCGCCGATGTCCTCCACCCCGTTTTGCTCCGGCATCAGATGGATGACAGGATGGGTGGTGGCGGGATTCAGCTCCACACTGTGGGCATCCGCGTATCCGGCTGCATGCCTGGCGAACTCCACAATGGACAGCTGCATTCCCAGACAAAGTCCAAGGAATGGTATGCGGTGTTCCCGGGCATACTGGATGGCGTGAATCTTTCCGTCAATACCGCGGTCGCCAAAGCCGCCCGGAACCAGGATGCCGCTCACATCCATGAAGATTTCAGGGGCATTTTCCGGTGTGACTGTCTCGGAATCCACCCATTTGATGTGGACAGCCGCATGGTTGGCAACGCCTCCGTGCTTCAGGGCTTCCACCACGGAAATGTAGGCGTCGTGGAGCTGGATGTATTTGCCTACCAGGGCAACGCTCACCTTCTGATCCGGATGCTTCCAGGCATCTATCATGGCCTTCCAGTCTGTCAGGTCAGGATCCGGACAGGGCAGGTCCAGGCATTCGCAGGCAGACTGGGCCAGGTGCTCTTCCTCCATAACAAGGGGGACTTCATAGAGCACGTCCACATCCAGGTTCTGGAGTACGTGATGTTTGGGAACATTGCAGAATTGGGCGATTTTCGTCTTGATGCCGTCGTCCAGGGGGAGTTCGCTGCGGCAGACAAGGATGTCGGGCTGAATGCCCATTCCCTGAAGGTCTTTTACGCTGGCCTGAGTCGGCTTGGTCTTAAGCTCCTCCGAGGCTTTCAGATAAGGGATGAGAGTTACATGGATGATGCAGGTATTGCCTGGGCCTGCCTCGTGCTGGAACTGGCGGATGGCCTCCAGGAATGGCTGGCTTTCGATGTCTCCGACCGTGCCGCCGACCTCAATGATGGCGATTTCCGTCTGGTTTTCCGTGTAGTTGCGGTGAAAACGGCTTTTGATTTCGTTGGTAATATGGGGGATTACCTGTACGGTTCCGCCGCCGAAGTCTCCGCGTCGTTCCTTTTGCAGGACGGTCCAGTAGACCTTTCCGGTGGTGACGTTGGAATTCCTGGTAAGGCTTTCATCGATAAAGCGCTCATAGTGGCCTAAGTCCAGGTCTGTCTCTGCGCCGTCATCCGTCACGAAGACTTCTCCGTGCTGGACCGGGTTCATGGTGCCGGGGTCGATGTTGATGTAGGGGTCGAATTTCTGCATGGTCACTTTGTAACCTCTGGCCTTTAACAGACGGCCCAGAGATGCCGCAGTGATGCCTTTTCCCAGGCCGGAGACTACGCCGCCGGTTACGAATACGTATTTGACTGGCATGATGGGGATACCTCCTTTTCTTGTTGCGGGTGTTGTGTGACTTGTTTGATATAGTATCAAAAAAATAACTGAAACATTATACATCCTCATTGAGAATAAATCCAGGACTTTTTGTAAAAATTTAAGAAAATTAATTGTTCTTTTCTTGATTTATGGGGACACTGACACTATAATGGTAGAGAATGGGTTTTTGCTGGAAATTGATAGATGACCCATTCAGAGGGAGAATTTGTACAATATGGATAATAATAACAAACAGGACCCGAATATGAAAAGTAACTGGCAGACCATAACCATGCTGGTGGTTGCTGCCATACTTACATTTATCGTGGTCAGCAGTATGAACAACTATCTGAATTCCAAGAAACGTCAGGAGTTGTCCTATAATGAGTTCGTCCAGATGGTGGAAGCCGGCGAGGTGGACTCCATCAAGGTAGGCAGCACGGAAATCACGGTCATCCCTAAGAAGGGTAATACTAAGTATTCCCAGAATCTGGATTATTATGTGGTGAGACTGGAAGGGGATTATGATTTCGTCAACAGGATACTGGATAATAACGTGGTTACCAACCGTGAGAAGAGCGACAGCAGCACCCTTCTTCTGGTCCTGCTGAATTACGCCGTGCCATTCCTGTTCCTGCTGTTCCTCATGAACTTCACCATGAAGCGCATGGGCGGCGGCGGTATCATGGGCGTGGGCAAGTCCAACGCCAAGATGTACGTCCAGAAGGAAACCGGCATCACCTTCAAGGATGTGGCCGGTGAGGACGAGGCCAAGGAATCGCTGACAGAAATCGTGGATTTCCTCCACAACCCGGGCAAGTATACCAAGATTGGCGCGAAGCTTCCCAAGGGCGCCCTGCTGGTGGGCCCTCCCGGAACAGGTAAGACCCTGCTGGCCAAGGCGGTGGCAGGCGAGGCCCATGTGCCCTTTTATTCCCTTTCCGGTTCTGACTTTGTGGAGATGTTCGTGGGCGTGGGCGCGTCCCGTGTCCGTGATTTATTTAAGAACGCCACTGAGAATGCCCCATGTATTATCTTTATTGATGAGATTGACGCCATTGGGCGCAGCCGTGACAGCCGTATGGGCGGCAACGACGAGCGTGAACAGACCCTGAACCAGCTTCTTTCCGAGATGGATGGATTTGATTCCACCAAGGGACTTCTGGTGTTAGGCGCCACCAACCGTCCTGAGGTCCTGGACCCGGCCCTTCTTCGTCCCGGACGTTTTGACCGCCGCGTGGTGGTGGATAAACCGGACCTTAACGGGCGTATCAACATACTTAAGGTACATTCCAAGGATGTGCTCCTTGATGAATCCGTAGACTTTAAGGAGATAGCGCTGGCTACCTCAGGCGCTGTGGGTGCGGACCTGGCCAACATGATGAACGAGGCGGCAATCAACGCGGTTAAGCACGGGCGCAATGCCGTGTCCCAGAAGGACCTGTTTGAGGCAGTGGAAGTGGTTCTCGTGGGTAAGGAAAAGAAGGACCGTATCATGAGCAAGGAAGAGCGCCGCATTGTATCCTATCACGAGGTGGGCCATGCTCTTGTAAGCGCGCTCCAGAAGCATTCCGAGCCGGTGCAGAAGATTACCATTGTGCCCAGGACCATGGGTGCTCTGGGATATGTTATGAATGTGCCGGAGGAGGAGAAGTATCTCAACACGAAGAAGGAGCTGGAGGCAAGGCTGGTAGAGCTGATGGCCGGCCGCGCCGCCGAGGAAATTGTATTTGAGACAGTTACCACGGGAGCAGCCAACGATATCCAGCAGGCCACCAACCTGGCCAGGGCCATGGTTACCCAGTACGGCATGTCTGAGAAATTCGGCCTCATGGGACTTGAATCCCAGGAGAACCAGTACCTGACAGGACGGGCCGTGTTAAACTGCGGCGACGCAACGGCAGCCGAGATTGACCAGGAGGTCATGAAGATACTGAAGGATTCCTACGATGAGGCGATTCGTCTCTTAAGCGATAACAAGGATGCCATGGACCAGATAGCCGCATTCCTCATTGACAAGGAGACAATCACTGGTAAGGAATTCATGAGGATATTCCGCAAGGTTAAGGGCATTCCGGAGCCGGAGGAAACAAAAGATGATGAGGGCCAAGGCACTGCTTTGATGGAGAACCATGAAACACAGGCCCCCCGGGGTGACCAGGAAGCAGGGATGAAACAGGAAGAACAGATGAATCAGGAGATTCAGTCGAATCAGGAAATTCAGTCGAATCAGGGGAGCCAGCCAGGACCGGAGGATACTGACCGGTGCGACGGTTCAGAGAACCGGCAGGAGGAAACCGTGTGGAGCCATCCTGGAAATGACAGGAATTTGTAGGATTGAGTTATAAAAGCAACAGGCGCCGGAGCTGCGGGGAAGCAGTGCCGGCGCCTGTTTTCGGATGGATGGTAGGGGGCGTGTATGGCGGTATGTTTGTAATTTTTAGCAGAAAATGGTAAGACAGCAGGATATCCCTTGTACCGGGGAGGATTATTTAGTATAATCATACATATAGAAACCGATGTCTGAACCATTTAAAAGGGGGCGTTTTTATGGATAATAAGTATGTTAAGATACATACCACCGGCTGTAATGCACCGCTTAAGGTTACTCCGGGACACTTTGCCACCAACCATGCCCATATCAATTATTATCTGGATATGACCACCTTAAAGACCAGGCTCAGCGAAGCCCAGGAGATTGCAAGAAGCTTGTCTGGACTGTTCCTCTATGACACTGTGGTGGATACGATTGTTTGCCTTGAGGGAACCCAGGTTATCGGCAGTTTTCTGGCAGAGGAACTGACCAGCGCCGGAGTTCTCTCCATGAATGCACATAAGACCATCTATATCGTGACTCCGGAGTTCAACAGCAACAGCCAGATGATTTTCAAGGAAAATATACTTCCCATGATTCGGGATAAGAATGTCATCATCCTGACAGCGTCTGTGACCACGGGGCTGGCACTGAACAAGGGAATTGAGTCTATCCGGTATTATGGCGGAAACCTGAGAGCCATCACCGCTATTTTCAGCACATTGGAGGAGCTCAACGGATACAGGATTACATCTATTTTTGGCAGGAAGGATTTGCCTGATTATACGTACTATGATTACAGGGACTGCCCTCTGTGTAAACAGGGAAGGAAGCTGGATGCATTGGTGAATGCTTATGGGTATACCAGTTTGTAGTGAAAGTTTGTGATATAAATGACAGAAGTACAGGTCAAAGGCCGGGAGCATCGCTTCCCGGCCTTTAGCAGTTTTATTTCTTTTTCTTCCCCAGATAAGCCGCCTTCACAGACTCATCTGCCAGCAGCTCCCTGCCGGTGCCGGACAGGGAAATACGGCCTGTTTCCAGTACATAACCCTGGTCGGCAATGCGCAGGGCCATGTTGGCGTTCTGCTCGATCAGAAGGATGGTTACGCCCTGTTTGTTGATCTCCTTTATGATGTTGAATATATCCTGGACAATGAGAGGGGCCAGGCCCAGGGACGGCTCATCCATCATCATCAGCTTTGGATGGCTCATAAGGGCCCTGGCCACGGCCAGCATCTGCTGTTCCCCTCCGGAAAGGGTGCCTGCCAGCTGCCAGCTGCGCTCCTTTAACCTGGGGAACAGGCTGTAGACCCACTCTATATCCTGGTCCAGGGAATCGGTTCTCAGATAGGCTCCGATTTTTATGTTTTCGATAACGGTCATGTCCGGGAACACACGCCTGCCCTCAGGAACAAGGGTGATGCCCCTGGACACAATATCAGGAGTGTCCATACCTGACAGCTCTGTCTCCTCAAACCGGATGGAGCCTGCCGAGGTTTTTACCAGCCCTGCGATGGCCCGCAGGGTGGTGCTCTTGCCCGCGCCGTTGGCGCCTATAAGGGTGACAATGGATTTCTCCGGCACCTCAAAGCTGATTCCCTTTACAGCTTCAATACCGCCGTAATTTACTCTTAAATCATTAATCTTCAGCATCTTCACTCACCCCCAGATATGCTTCTATTACTTTTGGATTGTTCTGGACCTCATCGGGCGTGCCGTGGGCTATGAGCTTGCCGAAATCCAGTACGTAAATGCGGTCGGATATCTGCATGACCAGATCCATGTGGTGCTCTATCATGAAGATGGTCAGGTGGTAATCATCCCTGATTTTGTGGATAAAATCAGTCAGGTCCTGTGTTTCCTGCGGATTCATGCCGGCAGCCGGTTCGTCCAGAAGGAGCAGGCTGGGGCTGGTGGCCAGGGCCCGGGCAATCTCCAGGCGGCGCTGGAGTCCGTAGGGCAGGGAGGAGGCAATTTCATCCTTTAAATGAGCCAGTCCCTGCATCTCCAGAAGCTCCATGGACTCCTCACGCATGCGTTTTTCCTCGGCATGGTTAAGGCGCAGTGTGGCTGAAAATACATTCTGCCTTGCCCGCATATGTTTGGCAATCAGGACATTTTCAAACACAGTCAGAGCGCCGAAGAGGCGGATGTTCTGGAAGGTCCTGGCAATCCCCAGCCTGGTAATCTGGTCCGGTGTCTTGCGCACAGGTGTCAGGTCTGTGGGGGGCACATCGCCCTCGTAGAGGCGGCGCATCTTGCCCTGGGGCGTATCGGCCAGTATCACCTCCCCGTTAAAGGATACAGAACCAAAGGTGGGCTGGTAAATACCGGTGACACAGTTAAAGGCAGTGGTCTTGCCTGCCCCGTTGGGCCCGATGAGGGCCACGATTTCATGTTCATTTACATCCAATGTCAGTCCGTTCACTGCCACCACGCCGCCGAACTGCATGGTGATGCTTTCCATATGCAGTACGTTTTTTACGCTGTTTTCCATGTTGTTCATCAGTGGATGCCTCCCTTCTTAGCGGAAGATGGCTTTTTCCTGCCTCTCTTAAACTTGTCAGGAATGCCCCGTATGAGCCGGAATAATCCGTCCCAGGAGAATTCGTGGTTCCCCATGATACCGCGGCGGTAGAAGAGAACCACTGCCATCAAAAGGATGGAGAAAATGACCATGCGGAATCCGGAACGAAACAGGGGAACGCTTACCCCGGCAATGGTCAGGGGATCATCGAAGAAGCGCAGCATTTCCCTGCCTGCGGTGACCAGGAAAGCGCCCACCACGCTGCCGGTGACGCTGCCGATGCCGCCTAAGACCACAATCAGCAGGATATCATATGTAAGGGCAACCTGGAAGGTTTTGGAGTCAATGGAGCGCATGAACATGGCCAGCATTCCGCCTCCCACTCCTGTGAAGAAGGAGGAAATCACAAAGGAAAGCTCCTTGTAATGAAACAGGTTGATACCCATGGACTGGGCCGCCACCTCGTCCTCCCGGATGGACTTAAAGGCCCTGCCGTAGGAAGAATTGATGAGAAGCACCATCAGGGCAATGCACAGGGCGGCCAGGCCGAATACCGCAAAAATATTGGGAAAGCCTGGTATGCTCTTAAGCCCGTAGGAACCATTTGTAATGGTGTCAAACATGGGAGCTGCTATGAAGGCGCGGATGATTTCCGAAAAGCCCAGGGTTGCGATGGCCAGGTAATCACTTTTTAAGCGCAGCACCGGTATTCCGATAAGGGCGGCCAGGGCTGCCGCTGCCAGTCCGCCAAGGAGCAGGGCCACGGGGATAGGCAGCTGGATATTGGCAATGACCGGAGATATGCCGCTTACATAGTAAACGCTGGCCCTGGAACCCACCGGGATGGTAAAGATAGCCACCACGTAGGCTCCAATGGCCATAAATCCGGCCTGGCCCAGGGAGAACAGGCCCGTGAAGCCGGTCAGCAGGTTCATGGAAACAGCTACCACCGCATAGATGGCGCTTCTCTCCAGAATGGAAATCTGGTAGCTGTATTCGGCCGTGTCAGACTCAAGGAATGCCAGGAAGCCAATGATTGCCACCAGTGCAATCAGGGTATATAGTTTGTTTTTGTTCTTTGTCATATTCTTCATGTCCGCCACCTCACACTTTATCGGTCGTCTTCTCACCAAAGAGCCCTGTGGGACGGATGAGAAGCATGACAATCAACAGGATAAATGTAAACGCATCGCTGAAGGTGGACTGTCCCATGGCCACCAGGGCTGTCTCTCCAAGTCCCAGGATAAAGCCTCCGATGACAGCTCCGGGAATGCTGCCGATTCCTCCGAACACGGCAGCCACAAAGCATTTAAGGCCGGGGAGGGCGCCGGAGAAGGGGAATACGGTCATGCGGTCCGTAAAATACAGAATGGAGCCGATACCGGCCAGCAGGGACCCCACTGCGAAGGTAAAGGTGATGGTCTTATTGATTTTAATGCCCATAAGGGAGGCAGTCTCGTAATCCTTTGAAACAGCCCTCATGGCCATGCCTATTTTGGTGTGGTTAATCAGCAGAATGAGAAGATAGACCAGCACCAGGGTCAGGACAGGGGTGAGGAAGGTGACAAAGGAGGCGGACAAACCGCCTATCCGGAAGATTTTCTTTAAGAAAGGAATCTCAGGATATCCTTTGGGCAGGGCGGTAAAGAGATAGGTGGCCAGATTCTGCAACAGGTAGGAAACGCCGATGGCTGAAATCATAACAGACATTCTGGGTGCGGAGCGCAAGGGGCGGTAGGCCACCCGCTCTATGGTGACGCCCAGAAGAATGGTCACAATCAGGGTGACGGGAATGGCAAGGAACCATGGCAGGCTTGCCATTGCAAATATCATAAAGTATCCGGCCATCATGAAGATATCGCCGTGAGCGAAATTGATGAGGCGGAGGATGCCGTAGACCAGGGTGTAGCCAATGGCAATGAGCGCATAGGCCCCGCCAAGGGAGATGCCGGTCAGGCATTGCTGAAGAAATGTTGTTAAACTCATATGAGTCTGCCTCCTGTGTTTTTATAGTAGGGTCCGTATCCAGAAATCCGTTGAAACATACAACCAGCCCTGGAACGTCCAAGGCTGGTTAAGACTGAAGGCAGCAGCGGATGCCGCCTGCAGCCCTGTATCCATATGTAATTAGTCAGATACTTTATTCCACGGTGGTAGTGGTCAGGAACTGGAACTTGCCGTCCTTAATGGTTTTGATGAATGCAATATCCTTGTTGGCATCGCCTGTCTCGTTAAAGGTGATGTTTCCTGTTACACCGTCAATCTCTACGTTCTTCAGTGCGTCGCGGATGGCAGTGGTGTCAGTGGAGCCTGCATCCTCAATGGCCTTGATGGCAGCCAGGTAGGAATCGTAGCCCAGTGCGGAGACAGCCGGGATAATGTCTTCCTGTTTTTCCTTAACAAGGTATTCCTTGAAGCCCTTGATGAAGGCCGCAGCTTCGTCGTTGGCCGGTTCAGCCTCGTCAAAGAAGGTGGAGATCACGACGCCCTCGGAGTCAGCCCCTGCGTTCTCAATAATGGTGGAGTTCTCCCATGTATCGCCGGCTGCGATGGTAGCCGTGATTCCCAGCTCCCTGGCCTGCTTGATGATTAACGGGGCAGTGGTGATGGAGGACGGGGCAAAGATGATGTCAGGGTCAGCTGCCTTTATGTTGGTCAGGATGGCCTTGAAATCGGTCTGGTTTGTCTGAAACTGTTCCTCGCTGACAATGTCGCCGCCTAGCTTGGCAAAGGCATCCTTGAAGTAGGAACCAAGTCCTGAGGAATAGTCATCGCCCAGCTGGGTAATCACGGCAGCGCTCTTTGCGCCGTTCTGGAATGCATAATTCGCCATAACTGTGCCCTGGAATGGGTCGATGAAGCATACACGGAAATAGAAATCATTTCCCTCGGTTACCTGCGGGTTGGTGCAGGAACAGCCGATGGCAGGAATCTTGGCATCTGCGAAGATCTGTCCGGCAGCAATGGACACGCCGGAACCATAGCTTCCCAGCACCACGCTGACCTTTTCACTTACCAGCTTCTGGGCTGCGTTGACAGCCTCGGTTTTGTCTGATTTGTTATCTACCTCTACCAGCTTGACGGTATATTCCTCGCCGCCTATGTTGACAGTGGGGTGCATCTCGTTGGCATAGCGGATACCCAGTACTTCCTGATAACCGCCGCCGCCGTTCTCACCGGTGGTTGGCTCGAATACGCCGATTTTGATAACCTTCTCATCTGATTTTTTGCTGCCGCACCCTGCCAGGGCGCCGGCGGCCAGACACGCCGCCATGGTCACTGCTAATACTTTTCTGATTCTCATAATACATTCCTCCTGTTTCAGTTTTATGCAAGAACAGTTACAATGCAGAATGTGCATAACACAAAGACAACTGTCCTTGATAGGAAAACAATGTATTTATTATAGCAGAAATTACAAAAAATTCAAGAAAAACTCATAAATACTTTAAGATTTATATTTGTTACAGCTTATTACCATTAAATACCAATGGCTTTCAGTGCGTGAGTGAATTAATATAATTAGTAATGGAAAATTTTTACTTTGCTGTTTTTGCAAAAATGCTATTGCAACTTTGCAAAAGTAGTTGAATTCAGTTTGAAAGGATGTTTGAAGAACCATAAAAAGTTATTGAAATTGCTAAGAATTATCAGATTTGAACTGGAATAAAGAACTAAAATGTGTTTGGCATCAAATTTGCTGTTATATATTTGCGTAACATTTATTTTTATCAATTAAGAAACCATTAACACAAACTACAAAGAAGGAGAAGAAGTATGAGAAAAAAAATGAAAAAAAGCCTGGCACTTGTTACATGTTTATTGTTAACGATGGCAGCAACTGCATGCAGTGGAAGTCAGAAGCCACAGACTGTAGCTGAAAATGGCGGTACAAAGGAACAGGGGGATAGCCAAAGTGGGGAAGTATTAGATACATCTGATAAGAATGAGTTTGTTTATGTATCAGGTGTAGAGCCAACAACCATGGATGTACATCTTTGTACGGATGCGAATACATCCCGTATCCTGCTTCAGGTGCATGAAACGTTATATAAAAGAAATGAAAACGCAGAGGTAGTTCCACTGCTTGCTGAAAGCGCGGAAGAGTCGGAAGATGGTATGAGCTGGAATATTAAACTAAAGGAAGGGATTAAGTTTCATGATGGACAGCCATTCAATGCAGAAGCAGTTAAATACTCGTTTGACCGTCTTGTGGCTCCGGAAACTGGTTCGGCTAAAGCCTCAGCATTATCAAACGTTGAATCAATTGAGGTATTAAGTGACTATGAGGTTAAGTTTAATTTAAAAGGAAGAGACCTGGTATTTCTCGCATCTTTAACCAATTATAGTACTGCGATCATGAGTCCTGCGGCTTGTGAGGAATATGGATTGTCAGACTATTCCAATCACCCTTCTGGTACGGGGCCCTTAAAGATGGAATCATGGGATCCAGGTATAGATATGGTTCTTGTGAAAAATGAAAATTATTGGGGTGAGGAACCTACTGTAGACAGGTTGATTGTAAAGGCTATTGCAGAAGACTCTTCCCGGGTAATGATGATTAAAACCGGCGATGCCGATGTGGTAGCAGGTGTTCCGCCAACATTAGTACCTGATTTACAACAGGATAGCAATGTGGATATGGTTATTAAGCCAGGTTACCGGACTATTTTTATAGGTATGAACAACGGCGTTGAACCATTTAATAATCCCAAAGTTCGTGAGGCTGTTAACTATGCAATCAATAAGAAATCTATAATTGATAACGTGCTTCACGGACTGGCGAACTATCCTTCCGGCGGTTTTGAATCACCAGCAATTCAATACGCATTAACAGATTTAGACCCACATGAACAGGATATAGAGAAGGCAAAGGAATTATTGGAAGAAGCTGGATATCCAGATGGATTTCAGACAGAAATCATGACCCCCGAGGGACGGTATCCTATGGACCGGCAGGTTGCAGAAGTCGTACAGGGAATGCTTGCTGAAGTGGGAATTAAGGCAGAGGTTAAGGTTTCTGACTGGGGAGCATATCAGGAGGCCTTGACAGCAAAAAATACAAAAATGTTTCTTCTGGGAAAAGGCAGTTCTACTGGAGATCCGGAATTTGATTTTTTAATGCATGGTATCACGGGGGGCGGACAAAATCATTATCAGTTCTCCAATTCCAAGGTAGACGAATTAATTGGGGGATTGTCAGAGGCTCAGAATTTGGAAGATAGGGCCGATATGTTAGGACAGGTTCAGGAAATATGGAATGATGAATGTGTAATTGCGCCATTATATTACGAGAATCAGTTTTATGCAGTAAGGAAGAATGTATCAGGACTGAACGTATATCCAAATGAATTGGCAGACCTGGCATGGTTAACAAGAAATTGATGAAGTTTTGGTAGGAGAGTGCGTATGCTAAAGTATATTGGTAAACGGTTATTAACGCTGGTTCCAGTATTGTTTATTGTATCCGTGCTGGTCTTCGGGATGGTCCATTTAATGCCCGGAGACCCGGCGCGGCTTATAGCGGGGGAGCTGGCGACAGAAGAGGATATTGAACGGGTTCGGACTGCGTATGGCTTTGACCAGCCGCTTCCGAAGCAATACGTTACATATATGAAAAATGTTCTTCATGGAGATTTTGGTATTTCTACGAGAACAAAACGGCCTGTGGCCCAGGAGCTGGCGGTAAGATTTCCGAAGACACTCCAACTTGCTTTGAGCGCGACGGTGGTTGCAGCTCTTATCGGAGTTGGAATAGGAATATTATCTGCCAGTATGAGATACTCTGTGCTCGATAATATAAGCATGTTTGTGGCCCTTATCGGGCTTTCAATCCCGCCATTTTATTTGGGCTTGATGCTCATACTGATTTTTTGCGTCAATTTAAGCTGGTTGCCTATTTCTTCTGATGTGACTTTTATAGCTTTACTGCTTCCCGTTATAACAGTAAGCGCCCGAAGCCTGGCAGTGATTGCAAGAATGACCCGCTCCAGTATGTTGGAAGTTATGAATCAGGACTATATATTGTCTGCCAAGGCCCAGGGGTTTGGCAGAAAAAAGGTTATTTTTGGCTGTGCACTTAAAAATGCGATGAATGCCATAGTTACTGTGGCGGGTTTGCAGTTTGGTACACTGCTGGGAGGAGCCGTGGTTACAGAAAAGATATTTGGATGGCCAGGAATCGGTGATTTTGTGGTTACTGCGATAAAAGCCCATGACTTCCAGGTGGTACAATCGTCAATTCTTGTGATTGCTTTTGCATATGCTGTGGTGAATTTGTTGATCGACGTAGTATATGCAGTTATCAATCCACGAATTAAACTGAGCTGAGAGAAGGAGGGCAATCAGGCATGTATCAAATAAAAAGAATGTGGTACAGTTTCCGGAAAAGGAAAATTGCCGTACTGGGATTGGGAATAGTGGTTTTCTACATATTGGTAGCTATATTTGCAGGATATCTGGCTCCCTTTGACCCTACCAAACAAGACTTGACAGCAATGCTTCAGGCACCGGGAAGTGTTCCGGGCAGCCCTCATTTACTGGGGACAGATGAGATGGGAAGGGATTTATTAAGCCGCTTGATATACGGAGCCAGAATTTCTATGAGAGTAGGTACAATGACGGTAGCCATAGGATTTTGTATAGGAACGCCTTTGGGGATAATGGCAGGTTACTTTGGAGGATTGGCAGAAGCTCTTATTATGAGGGTTATGGATATTCTTCTGGCGTTTCCGCAAATCCTGTTAGCAATTTTATTTGCCAGCGTATGGGGAACCAGTCTGGAAAGCGCTATCTATGCAGTTGGTATATGTACTATTCCGGCGTTTGCACGCACGGCCAGAAGTGAAACTTTGTCTATCAGGAATAATGAGTACATAGAAGCAGCCCGGGCATTGGGAGCAGGGAGCGGAAGAATTATATTTTCCCATATATTTATCAATATTGTATCTCCTATGATTATACTTGCAACATTGAATTTCGGTAATGCAATCCTTACTACGGCCGGTATGGGCTTTTTGGGAATAGGCGCCCAGCCGCCCACTCCTGAATGGGGGGCTATGCTTTCCAATGGCAGGCAGTATCTTCTTGTTGCGCCCCATGTCACCACAATTACAGGGTTAGTGATATTGTTTTTAGTGCTGGGATTAAATCTTTTGGGTGATGGACTGAGAGATGTTTTGGACCCGAAACTGAAAGATTAGTTTATATAAGAGGATTGGATTGAAGGGAGAATACGAAATTTATGGAACAAGTATTTAAGTATATTGACGAACATCAGCAAGAGTATTTAGACGAGCTGTTTGGATTTCTGAGATGTAAAAGTATCAGCACAACAAATGAAGGCGTTGAGGAATGCGCAGCTTTGCTTGCCCAGATAATGGAGAGGGCAGGAATTGAACATGTGGCGGTATATCCAACAGCCCGTCACCCGGTGGTATATGGCGATATTATTACAGACAGGTCCCTCCCTACCCAGTTGGTATATGGACATTATGATGTTCAGCCTGCTGAAATGCAGGAAGGATGGGACAGCAACCCGTTTGAGCCGGTAATAAGAGACGGTAAGATTTATTGCCGGGGATGCTCAGATAATAAGGCCCAGTTGTTTTCTTATATTAAAGGAGTTGAGGCATATAGAAAATTCCATAAAGAACTTCCGATTAACATTAAATATATATTTGAAGGAGAAGAGGAAATAGGAAGCGAGAATCTTGGAACATTTCTTAAGGAACACAAAGATATGCTTCAATGCGATGCGGCAATCTATTCAGACGGACACCGGCATGAATCAGGCCGCCCGATACTGCTTTTAGGACACAAAGGCATGGTCAGTCTGGAGATGAGCTTAACGGGCGCTAATAGGGATACTCATTCCATGAGAGCTCCGAGTATTCCTAATCCCATCTGGAGAATGGTGGGACTGCTTAACACATTAAAAGGGGAGGATGGATATGTTAAAATCGATGGGTTTTATGAAAATGTCCGAATTCCAACAGAACTCGAGATTCGGACAGCCAAAGAGATTCCGTGCGATGATGAGGAAATCATGAGGGATTACGGCCTGGAAAAGTTGGTGAAGAACCGAACAGACAATGGGTATTATTACAATATTGTCTTTGAACCGACTTGCAATATTGCTGGTATCTATGGGGGATATACGGGGGAAGGTTCTAAGACAGTGCTGCCTAATAAGGTTACGGTAAAGATGGATATGCGTTTAGTGCCCAATCAGGAACCGGATGAGATTGTAAGGAAATTTAAGGAGCATTTAGCTGCCCGCGGATATGGGGATGCTCAGCTTGAGTTTTTCCATTCCAGTGCGCCGGCCAGAACACCGATTGATAATCCGTATGTTCAGGTGGCAGTGCAGGCAGTTCAGGACGGCTTTACTGAACCTCCGATCTTATCCCCAAGCGTTGGCGGCGGCGGTCCACATTATTTATTTGACAGGATATTACATATTCCTGTGATAGAGATTCCGCTGGCAAGGGCAGACCAAAACAATCATGCCCCCAACGAAAGCATGGGGTTAGAAGGACTGTTCTGTGGAATTAAAATGGCCGCGGCACTGATAAACAGAATGGGAGAGGTGAGAAGATCTGATGAGTGATAATCTGTTGGAAATAAGGGACCTCCATGTGGAATTCCGTACCTATGATGGAGTGGTTAAGGCTATAAATGGTATGAACTTTTCAGTACCAAGAGGAAAAACCGTGGGACTGGTAGGAGAAACAGGGGCAGGGAAAACAACCGCAGTTTTGTCGGTAATGGGACTTGTACAGAGTCCTCCTGGAGTGATTACTCAGGGACAGGTACTGTTTGAAGGCAGGGACCTATTGAAAATGGGAGAACATGAGCTTCGCAGTTTGCGGGGAGAAAAGATTGCCATGATTTTTCAAAATCCTATGACTTCCTTAAATCCAGTATATACTGTGGGAAAACAAATCAGTGATATTATCAGTCTTCATCAAAAAACAGACAAAGAAGAGGCGATAAAGCGGGCAGGAGATATGCTGGAGGTTGTAGGAATACGTCGAGAACGGCTTAACAATTACCCTCATGAGTTTAGTGGTGGTATGAAACAGAGGGTATGTATTGCCATGGGCTTGTCCTGTAACCCCAGCCTCCTTATTGCTGATGAACCTACTACCGCCCTTGATGTAACCATTCAGGCCCAAATTTTGGATTTGATGAAAAGCCTGAAGGAGAAATATAATACTTCAACGATCTTTATTACCCATGCCTTGGGAGTAGTCGCAGAGATTGCGGACTATGTGGTGGTTGTATATGCAGGAAGCGTGATTGAGCAGGGGAGTTTAAAAGAGATATTTACAGAACCTCTTCATCCGTATACAAAGGGATTGTTCTCCTGTTTGCCAGATATTGATTCGGAAGCCGGAAGCCATCTGAAGGTCATCCCGGGCTCCATGCCTGACCCCATGCATCTTCCCTGCGGCTGTAAATTCTGTGAACGTTGTAATGAAGCAATGGATATATGTTTTGAAAAAGAGCCGGAGGAAGTGATTGCAGGTGGTGAACATCAGGTGAAATGTCATCTGTACGCAAGGAGGGAAGCCTAATGGGGGAAGTGTTAATAGAGGTCAAGAATTTAAAAAAGTACTATAAAGTTTCATCCGGCCTTCTGCATGCGGTGGATGATGTAAGCTTTGACATTGAAAGGGGCGAGACACTGGGACTTGTAGGAGAAAGTGGATGTGGTAAATCTACCATTGGCAGGGTAATTCTGAGTCTGATACCGTATACAGAAGGAAGCGTGTTTTATGAAGGGAAAGATGTGCTGCGGTTTGACAGCAGACAGATGAGAGAGATGCGAAAAAAGATGCAGATAATTTTCCAGGATCCCTATTCATGTCTTAATCCGCGAAAGACCATAGGACAGATTATTGCAGAGCCGTTGGTTATTAACCATTTGGCTCACGGCAGTCATTTAAAAGAAATTGTTTTAGAACTTATGAATAAAGGCGGTGTCAGTTCTAAGCTGTTTAACAGCTATCCTCACGAATTGGATGGCGGCAGGAGGCAGCGTGTGGGGATTATCAGAGCATTGGCACTGAATCCTGATTTTATTGTCTGTGATGAGCCTGTATCGTCACTGGATGTCTCCATACAGGCGCAGATTCTGAATTTACTTCAGGAATTACAGGAGAACATGAAGCTCACATACTTATTCATATCCCATGATTTAAGTGTGGTGCGTCACATAAGCAGCCGTATTGCAGTTATGTACCTTGGTCAGATTGTTGAAATATGCCGTTCTCAGGAGTTGTTTGCCAATCCGGCCCATCCATATACAAGGGCTTTGCTGTCATCTGTTCCGGTTGCAAAATATGATTATAAGCGCAGCGAACGGATCCTTTTAAAGGGAGATGTTCCCAGCCCTATTAATCCAAAACCTGGCTGCCGGTTTGCCAACAGGTGCTGGATGTCACAACCGGTTTGTCAGGAGCAGACGCCGGTTTTAAAAAAAATAGGGCAAGGGCATATGGCGGCATGTCATTTATGCCATCATATGGGACAGTAAGTTAAAGGCAGGGATATATTGTGAAGGAGTATAGAATATGATGCAGGTAGTAAATATTATATTTATTATTCCATATCCTCAAATGGAACAACCGCTGAAGAAAATCGTACGGTCCTATTTGGAGGAAAATAGACAGAAGAGGGTCAAAATACTCTATATTATCCCTTATGCAGAACAGGATATGCAGGTTTATGAGGCCGCTGATACAAGTTTTCTGGCACTACAGGATAGATACATCCACCGGCTGGCAGTCAATATGAAAAAACCGATTGACAAATTTATTTCATCTTATATTGACCAGCTGGAGTTTGAATATGACGTGATTATCGCCAGAGGAAGCCTGGCAGATAAATTAAGAGAAAACAAATCGATGGTTCCTGTGATTGATATTCCGTATACAGGGTATGATGTGATATATTCCTTGATTGAGTGTCAAAAAAAGCACCATCCGCAAAAGATAGCAATTATCGGCCGGAAGCCAATGATTTCCCACGCTAAAGGTTTAGAACAGTTTTTAAACTGTAGTCTAAGTATCTATCATGCAATCCAGTCTTCTGATGTGGAAGAACGTGTTGTGCAAGCCAAAGAAGATGGGTGCGATGCTGTAATTGGTGGATATACCACTACAATCTGCGCAGAAGGTTATGGGCTGCATGCAGTGGGATTTAGAACAGGGTCAGAATCGGTTGTGATGGCAATAGAGGAAGCGGTCCGGATGGTGGAAGCAGTCCGGAATGAAAGGGAATTATCAGAAATCTACAGGACCATCACACATGTAGCCCAAGATGGCATGATTTATGTTGACAGTGAGAAAACGGTTCAGGTGATTAACCGGGCCGCCAGGCAACTGTGCGGCAGTGAAGTCGTGCAGACAACGGAATGTAGTCTGGAGGAATTGTTTCCATATGCCTTAAAACGGGTAGAAGTTGTTTTGGGCAATGGGAAGGATATTTTGAATGAGTTGGACAGACATAAGGATTTAGACATACTATCTAATTATTTTCCCATTCATGTAAAAGAAAAGGTGGTAGGCGTAGTTATCCAGCTTCAAAATGTATCTAAAATCCAGGCAACAGAATCGCAGGTACGCAAAAAACTCAGTGATAGAGGATTAAGAGCAAAATACCAGTTTGAGGATGTGGTCCACAGAAGTCAGATTATGGATCAGCTTCTGGTAACTGCAGAAAAGTATGCAAAGGTGTCATCCAATATATTAATTGTAGGCGAAACAGGTACCGGAAAAGAGTTGATTGCACAGGGAATACATAATCGGAGTAAGCGCAGGAAAGAGCCTTTTGTTGCTGTGAACTGTGCTGCACTGGCAGAAAATTTGTTGGAAAGTGAACTCTTTGGGTATGCGTCAGGGGCCTTTACAGGAGCAAGCAGGGGAGGCAAGATGGGATTGTTCGAACTTGCCCACAATGGAACTATTTTTTTAGACGAGATTTCAGAGGTCCCTCTAAATGTACAGAGTAAACTGCTGCGTGTGCTGCAAGAACGGGAAATCAGAAGAGTGGGCGATGATAAAGTAATCCCCATTGATGTAAGAGTTATCGCTGCGACAAACAGAAATCTTCAAGATATGGTTCGGCATGGCCTTTTCAGACAGGATTTATTGTACCGTCTGAATATTTTACGGCTTTATATACCGCCCCTTAGACAGCGGAAGGAGGACATAGGCCTGTTATTTGAGGGATTTTTGCAGGAATACTGTACTGATTATGACAGAGAGCCTGCATGCCTGCTGCCGGAAGCGCTGGATGAGCTGAAAGACTATGACTTCAACGGCAATGTCCGGGAACTCCGAAATCTGGCTGAAAGAGTAAGTGTACTATATTCTGGGGAAACAGTTGGAAAGAAAGAGATAAATGAGATTTTGTTTCCAAAAGATATAGAACTGAATGTATTACGCCAGCCGGAGCAAAATGAGATGGCGCGGGAACCGGAAGTGGAACTGATGAGAAGAGTTTTTGAAGAGTTTCAAAGAAAAAAGGCATATATAGAGCAGGAATTGCTGGAACAGCCATATGGCAATATGCGCGGGATTCATGACCAGATGGAAAAAGGATTGATTGAAAAAACGCTGAAAGAATGTGAAAACAATCAGGGCAGAGCAGCCAAGGCATTGGGAATTGACCGCTCTACCTTATGGAGGAAAATGAAGAAGTTTGGTTTGTAAAGCAAGCCTGCTATTCTGATTTGCGTTTGGGCAGTTCATGAAAATGTAGTTTATAGGCTCGCAGGAACGTTGAATAGTGGCTGAAACCAGATAAGTAGCAGGCCTGGGTAGCGGTTGATCCTTTGGATAACAAGTCTTTGGCCATTAATAGACGTTTTTCTGTTATATAGTTCCCTATGGTATAGCCGGTTTCTTTTTTGAAAATGCGCATCATATGGTAGGGACTGATACAATTTATGGATGCAAGATAATCGATATTTAAAGTATCGGTCAGATGCTCATTGATATATGCAATAAGTCCCGCTACATGATAATTCAGAGAACCGGTAGGCAGGTACTGCGCCGAATTGTCTATCGAGGAACGGTTGAGTTCTATAAGGAATTGAAGACAGAGCAGGCGGTTATAAAGCGTTCCGGCAAATTTTTCTGACTGTTGCTGGGAACGTTCCAGTCTGTTTAGAAGGTCTAATAGTTTCAAATTAGCATCTTCTTTCAGGCGCAGGACGTTGGAATGGCGATAGGAAGCAGTGGCAAAACAAGAATCCAGTGAGCAGTTGCCATCCTGGTATTGATTCAAAAATCCGGGAGACAGGTAAAGAATCATCCGCTCGTAAATATAATCAGAGTCTACTTCGGGCCGATGTATTTGTCCGCGTCCTACAAGCACAATATCATGAGGATGTAGGCAGTAGGAGCGTCCTTCTATTACGTAATTAACCCTGCCTTCTAGAAGAATGATAACTTTTAGAAAATTATGGTAATGGTAATCGTAAGTTGTATATGACTGGTCTTTAAGATGAAATAACCGGAAATCTTCATTTAAAAATCCCTGTACCGGATAATCATACGAAATATCATTATGATTCATATAAGATGTACCTCCTGATGAACAGTATAGAATAAATACAGCAGTATTTGCAATATAAAACAGCAATATATTTATATTATTATAAAAAAATGCCTGTTAAAATGATTAAAAAGGTATTGATGGTTTTATCAAGATGCTGCGTCAGGGCAGAGATGGAGGATATCTATATGAGGATTGTATTGGAAAAATATCATGGACTGGGAAATGATTATCTGGTATATGATCCCAATAAAAACAAACTGAAGCTGACCCCTTCCAATGTACAGCTTATGTGCAACC
>OGSS01000697.1_pt1 | contig 30249 bp, 44 predicted proteins | sample 1553591 | NCBI WGS metagenome assembly OGSS01 (sample SAMEA2580061, study PRJEB22360) | human gut metagenome | biome: human gut; feature: human-associated habitat; material: faeces | place: Denmark | collected 2008/2010
TGCTGCCGGTTAGCGAGGTGAGGCTATGAAATACCCATGTTTAGTGCCAAAACGGCTATGCAGGACGGATATACACGTCCATCTGGAATCAGAGGATACAGACAACCGCGGCCATCCAGAGAAGGTAGTGGACTTGGACCTAAAATGTAACTTCCAGGACCGGGCCAAGACCATTCTGACCACAGAAAAGAAGCTGGTGCAGATAACCGGTACAGCCCTGTTCCCCGGGGACATTGCCCCAGACTTCCCAACCTTAAGCGGGGGTACCGTAACTGTATTTGGGGAAGAACGGAGGATTGAACAGGGGATGAAAGCCAGGAACCCGGATGGGACAGTGAACTATTGCCAACTGGAGGTGGTCTGATGAAGGTTACATCAACTGTGAAAATGAACTTCCCGCGGATTAAACAACTTACACAGGCGGCGGTGATAGCTTTGGAGCAGACAGCTGAGAATTTACATACAGAGATAGTACAATCTCAAGTAGTACCGCGGGATACAGGGGCGCTACAAGGAGAAAAAGGATTTTTTGTAGATTATTCTGAAACTCAGAATGGAAAAGTATCTCTTGTACATGAAGGGCCATATGCCCGCCGACTTTATTATCATCCAGAGTACAATTTCCGAATGGACGAAAACCCAAACGCCAAGGGACACTGGTTTGAGGACTGGGAGGCCGGAGGCCGTAAAGCTGAATTCGCTCCAAAAGTGTTTAAACAAATTTATAAGAAAGTAGGTGGTGTATGATGCTGACACTGGACGACATCCGGGGATATATAGGAAGCCTTGGGATTGTAGATGATAGGAATGCCTATATCGGGAAGCTGAACAGCAAGAAGGACCATTCCATTGGTGTATATCACCGGCAGGGCAGCGGTCCTCCTGTGATGGCCCTGGGCGGCCATGACTACAGCAGCTACGATGTCCGGCGCATATCACTGCTGGTCCATTGGGACAAGGATGTGCAGGCATCAGAGCGGGCTGCCTATGCACTATATGAGAAACTTAAAAACGTATCCAGCTTATCCATAGGGGATACACCCATCAATTGCATCATCCTCCAGGTCCCGGAACCGGTGGACGTGGGGACGGATGATAAGGGTGTCTACGAATATGTGATATGGCTGGAATTTGTATATCAGAGAAAGTGAGGTATAAGAGATGGCAGATGCAGCAAAGGGAAAAGTGTATCCCGTGCATAACAATGTGTTTAAGTTTGGCACTGCGGGCCTTGAGAGTACAACTGAACAGATGGTGATGCCAGCCGATCTGGAGAACTTTGCACCATCCATAGACGGTACCGTTGAGGAGTGGTATTCCATGGATGCTGCCGGATGGGCCAAGGCTGCCATGACCGGTAAGAAACTTGGGTTCAGCTTCAAGGGAAAACGGTCGGTTGGGGACCCGGGGAATGATTATATTGCCGGCCTGGCGTGGAAGTTTGGACAGGACGTGATGACCAAGTTTGAGTGGACCATGGTCAGCGGGGCAAAGCTGGCCTGTGACGTGGTCGTTAATGTGACCACTCCGGGCGGCGGCGATACAACCAACATTGACACGCTGGAGTTTGAAGTGACGGGATATGGTGCCCCGACATTTACACTGGCGCCTACGCCTGGAGCATAAGGAGGAATAGAGAATGGCAAGGAAAGTAGATATCACAGATAAACTGAGCTTTGAGGAAAACCCATCCCTGGTAATCAAGGGTAAGGTGCTGGAGATCAACGCAGACGCCCCGACCATGCTCAAGGTCATGGGGCTGATGTCGGCTGATGACCCCGGAATGGATGAAGTCCTGCAGGCCTACAACCTCATGTTCCCTGAAGAATCCAAGAAAAAGATTGAAAAGCTGAAAATCGGGTTCAAGGATCTGGTTACAGTCATTATGGAATCCATACAGCTGATTACCGATGAGGTAGACAGCCCGGGAGAGCAGTGACCCGTACTACGATATGTTTGAGGACTGGGACCTGATAGTTTCCAGTTTTTTGTCGCAGTACGGGTTGAGAATCAGGACGAAAGAATTTGAAACAGTCTCCTGGGACGAATTCAAGGCGCTGATTGCCGGCCTGTCCCCGGAGACTGCATTAGGCCGTGCGGTAGCCATCCGATCCGAAACGGATAAGGATATCATCAAGCATTACACCAAGGACCAGCGCCGTATATATGACGATTGGCGTAACCGGGAAATGAAAGAAATGGATGAGAAAACCTTCGAGAAGGAAATGGCCGGCCTGGAGAAAATGTTTGCGGCTATGTGCGGGGGTGGTTAAGATTGAGAAAATAAGATGTATGAGATGTGGACAGACCCTCCTTCTGGCGGAATACGTTAAGGGGGAAATCAAATGTCCCAGATGTAAAACCATAAACAGGTTGGATATAAAAATGACAGAGCCTAGAGCCGCACCAAAGGAGTAGCGAGCCGGAGCCTGCTTTTGAATTAAAAGGCAGGTGATATGTATGGCAGCTGACAGTGTAGGCCAGATTGGCCTTGACCTTGTGGTCAACCAGAATCAATTCAAGCAGCAGATGGCTGGTATTCAGGGACTGGCCAAGAAGGCAGGTGCAGCCCTTGCGGCGGCCTTTGCGGTAAAAAAAATCATAGACTTTGGTGCGCAGTGTGTTGAATTGGGTTCCGACCTGGCGGAAGTCCAGAACGTGGTGGATGTCACATTTCCACGGATGTCTAAACAGGTGGATGACTTTGCCAAGAACGCCATAACCTCCTTCGGCTTATCCGAGACCATGGCTAAGAAGTTTACCGGCACCTTCGGCGCAATGGCCAAGGCTTTTGGATTTGGTGAGCAGGCAGCCTATGAGATGTCCACGACCTTGACTGGCCTGGCTGGAGATGTGGCATCCTTCTACAACATTAGCCAGGACGAGGCGTACACCAAGCTTAAAGCGGTGTTCACCGGAGAAACCGAGGTCTTGAAAGACCTTGGTATTGTCATGACCCAGAGCGCCCTTGACAGCTATGCCCTGGCCAATGGCTATGGTAAGGTGACGGCAAAGATGTCCGAAGCTGAGAAGGTGGCCCTGCGGTATAAGTTTGTGCAGGACCAGCTGTCCCTGGCATCCGGGGACTTCATCCGTACGGCGGATGGCTGGGCAAACCAAGTGCGTGTCCTGAAGCTGCAGTTTGACAGCCTTAAAGCCACAATCGGACAAGGACTCATTAATGTGCTGACTCCGGTCATCCAGGTAATCAACCGCATCATTAGTAAGCTGATGAGCCTGGCCAATGCCTTCAAGGCATTTACGGAGATGGTAACCGGGAAGAAGGGCGGGGGAGGTGCATCTGCGGCCACAGCTGGTATGGATGCAATGGCCCAGTCTGCGGATAAGGCAGGAGCAGCTGCAGGAGGTGCCGGTGGGGCTGCTAAAAAGGCCGCTAAAGACATGAAAAATGTCAGCACAGGCATTGATGAGCTTAATATCATTAATTCTGATACCGATTCCGGAGGCGGTGGTTCTGGAGGCGGTACGGATGGTGGATACTCTGCGGATGAGTTCGACATGGGCGAACTTGATACGTCGGCCATAGATGAGATGGACAGCAAGTATGCAGGACTGATTGAAAAGGCCAACCAGCTTAAGAACCTATTCATGGCAGGGTTCAAGGTCGGATTTGGTGATACCAGTGTCCTGGACAGCACGAAAGAATCTATCCAAAGCATAAAGGATAGTCTGACGGAGATTTTCACGTCTCCAGAGGTGGAGCAGGCTGCCAACCGTTTTGCCAATGTCCTGTCTATTAACTTGGGTAAGATAGCTGGCTCTGCCGCGAGTATAGGGGCATCCATAGCGGATTTTCTCGTTGGGTCGATTGCGAAATATCTCGACCAGGATAAGGACTTTATCAAAAAAAAGTTGATAGCCTTGTTTGATGTTGGGTCCGAGATAGCGAAGCTTGTTGGAAGCTATGCACAGGCGATTGGACAGATTTTTGCAGTACTAAGGCTGGATGGCTTTAAGCAGGTTGGTGCAGATATTATTGCCATGTTTGGCAACACATTCATGAACGTGTTGGAGTTGAGTGCGAGCTTTACTGCTGATATCGTAAACTTGTTATTCAAGCCTATCATCGACAATAAAGACAAAATTATTGAGGCCCTAGCTGGATTGGTAGATTACATATCCCACAGATTCGGCCTGATTGTAGATGCGGTTTCAAATGTCGGACAAAAGATTAATGATTTATATAGCGGTGTGATTAGCCCTGTTTTTGGTTTTATTACAACTGTGATATCAGACTCAGTAAGTCTCATCCTTGACGCTTTTAATGCGTGGTTAGTCCCTGCGTTACAGAAAGCAGGCGAGGCAATACAGGCATTAAGGAATGGTCCATTTGCAGAGTTAGCAGTAGCTTTTGATGGAATAATAGAAGCGGTTTCCAAATTCGTACAGGTTGCAATAGCCAGTATGATGGAAGCCTGGGAAACTAAGCTTAAGCCTTTTGCCGAGTGGTTCATTGAGACACTGGCTCCGTATATAGTGGGAGCGTTTAATGCTGCAATAGATATTCTTTCTTTTGTGATAGGTACAATTACAGAGTTTGTTACAGATGCTATTAATGTGCTTACGGGAATAATCACTTTCCTGACAGAAAAGCTTAATGTAAGCTGGCAGGAAGTATGGGATGTCATGTGTGAGTATCTTAGTGAGATCTGGCAGACTATGCAGGAAGTGATAGATGCGGCGCTGGCTGTCGTTGGCCAGATTATAGATACGACGCTAAATACAATAAAAGCTACGTGGGAACGCATTTGGAATGGAATTAAGAGTTTCACATCCGGCCTGTGGGAAGGCATCAAGAAAAAGGCCGAGGACATCTTTAGCGCCATCCGGGATAAACTGTCAGAAATCTGGGATGAAGTAAGAAAAACCATTGAGGAAAAATGGAATGCAATAAAGGAGTGGTTTGACAACATCTGGAAGAAAATCAAGGATGTATTCAAGCTTGATGAGATGGTTGAAGTCGGCAAAGGCATCATGACGAAACTGTGGGATGGATTAAAGGCCGTCTGGGAGGATATCGTTGGGTGGCTTAAAGGCGTAGCAGATTTCATAGGCAGTGCATTTGATGGGATTGTGGAAGGTGCTAAGAGTCTGTTCAGGAAGGCCAAGGAAGATGCTGAGGACGATGATGATGATTCAGACGGTGGAGATGACTGGGATTATGGGACGAACTCTCCAGTAAAGGGACACGCAAGCGGAGGGTTTCCTAAATCCGGACAGATGTTCGTAGCACGTGAGAACGGATTGCCGGAGATGGTCGGAAGTTGGGGCGGTAGAGCAGCAGTTGCCAATAATCAGCAGATTACGCAGGGAATCACGGCAGCCGTACAGAGAGGAATGAGTTCCTGCTTGTCCCCTTTGGTCAATGGTCTTTCACAAATTCTTAGTAATGCTACACCGCGCCTTGCGATGGTAGGAAGTGGTAGCCCAAGCACGGGGGAGGACAGGATGCAGGAGGTAGTCGACCGGGCGGTAACTTTAGCTTCCCAAACAAGCAGTAACAACATGAGTGAATACTACCTAGGCATGATGGTGGAGCTGCTGCGAAATATTATCGACCTGATTGAGCGGATGGACCTGACGGTCAATATCGACATCCGGGAGATAAAGAAGAAACTGGTGGAGCTGGATAAGCGCAGTGGTTATTCATTCGGAAGTACATAAGGAGGCGGTTTATTTATGGCTATAATCACAATCAATGGCCGGACGTTTCCGGGACCTGATGTAGGCGGAAAACTAACAGTGGCTACGAATGTATCCCAGGGCAAGAATGCTCTGGGGGAGTTCGTTGGACAGAAGGTGGGCCGCGACCAGTACAAGTTTGACAGCCTCCAATGGAAACAGCTGGACGCAAAGACCTGGTCCGATATGCTGAAGGAATTTGAAAAGTTTGTAGTTGTTGCCCGGATACCGGACATGGTCAATAACAACTGGATTACCATTAAGATGTATCCAGGGAACCGGACGGCGGAACCAATTGCATTTGATACGGACGGCCTTCCAACCATATACCAAAACTGCAAAGTAAATATCGTAGACTGCGGGGTGATTGAGTAATGTTATCGGCAACACAGGAATACAAACAGGCGATGGAGCTGATTCCCCGCAACCAGTCCTATATGGCTGTTACCATTGGCGTTATCAACCAGGTTGCCCAGAAGGACGCTGCAGTGGCCGCAGACCATGGCGCCGAATACAGCTACCTGTCTAATTTTACCCGGCTACTGGACAATTACGAAGTGGAACTGGAGTATGCCACCATGGAGCATGACTGGTTTAAGGCGAATGGCTCTATGGTATTTCCACCGCGGCCAGATGCTGCGGATTACCTATATAATAACGGTGTCATTTCAAAGGATTTACTGGGACCCGTCTGCTTAAAGTTTGGGGCGGCCTATGATATCCGTGGACTGACCGTCAACTGGGGCAGGAATTACCCAGTGGACTTTACAGTCAGTAACGGTACCAAGACTGTGGAATACACCGGTAATACCTTAAGCTATTGGACCGTGGACGATATATTTGATGGGACTGAGTATCTGATAATCACGCCCACCAGGATGGTCAATGGCCAGGGGAGGCTGCGGATATATAAAATCCTTATGGGCATCGGCGTATCATTTGAGAATAAGAAAATCCTCAAAGCAACCAAGACAGAATATATCAGCCCTGTGACCGAAGAGTTATCTACGGTAGATTTCAGCTTGCAGATTGAGAATTACAACCGCATGTTCGACGTGGAAAACAAGGCCAGTGCCATCCACTATCTGGAGGTGGGCCAGAAGGTAACAGTCCGTTATGGGTATGATGTGCGGGATGGAAAAACCGTTTGGATGGACGGCTGCGTCACCTATCTGTCGGACTGGGAAGCAGATGATACCATGATGAGTTTCAACAGCAAGGATAAGATAGATGACCTAAGTAATATATATTATCACGGCCTGTACCGGACAGAAGGTATCACGCTGTATGACCTGGCGTTGGATGTCCTTACAGATGCCGGGGTAGATGAAAGGGCTTATGAATTGGATGAATACCTGAGGAAGGTCATCGTGTACAATCCGTTGCCCTGTGTGTCCCATAAGGAGTGCCTACAGATAATAGCCAATGCCGGACGTTGCAAGTTATACCAGGACCGCAAAGGCATTATCCGAATACAGGCAGCCTTCGTGACTGTCATATCACCGGAGCGCATGATTGTACAATCTGAGAATGCTGCATCATGGAGCAATCTTCCGTCCGTGGTTAACAGTGTGACTAAATATGAGTACGCTACCATGTCTCAGGACCACTGGAGAGCAGATGGGGCCATGTATTTCCTGCCACGGTCCGGGCTGTATCTGGCCGCCGGCTTTGCGTCTGAGGAGGTCGCGGATGTAGATGGGGGCTTCCAGTACAATCCGAAGTTTACCATAGTACTTGAGGCAGCCATGGTCTATTACAGCCTGCGCCTTAACTTTTCCAGTAGCCCAGCCCGGAGTGTAACCATCCATACTTACTTTGAAGGAGCACTGCAAGAGAGCTATGTGGTTCCGACACCTTTGCGTACTGAAAACCTGATAGAGCATGAGTTTTCGCAATTTGACACCATAACCTTTGAGTTTATACGGGGCCAGCCAAACAGCCGTATTTTTGTGGATTCTGTGGTTTTCGGGGATGTGACGGACTACAACATGGATTACCGAGTCATGACCAAGACGCCGGTGGGCCGCCAGAAGGAGAAGGTCGGCCGGGTGGATGTGGTTAGGAGCATTTATAGTGAGACGGATGAGGTCAAGAACATTTTTCAGGAAACCATTGATGTGACAGGATACAGCTCCTATACATTTTATTTTTCGGAGGCATCCTATGACATCACGGCTGCAGCTGACGGGCAGCGTCTTACCATTATAGGAAGCAGTAATTATTACGTGACTGTGGATGTATCAGGATTGACAGGTGAGCATGAGTTTTTGGTAGACGGAAAGTCCTATGTGGTAACCAGTAAATTGTATTCCAGGGTTATTAATACCACGGGTATGGTGGAAGAGTGGAGTAATCCGCTCATAAGCGAGGAGTCCCTGGCGCAGCTGCAGGCAGACTGGCTGGGGAACTATTTTCAGAACAACATTGAATACGACATTACATACCGTGGGGAGCCGCGGTTGGATTCGGGTGATATTGTATTCCTGGAAAATAAATATGTTCCAGGCCTGCAGATTCAGATATATGAACACAAACTGACCTTTAATGGTGCCCTGACAGGGGTGGCAAAAGCGAGGAAGGCCGTAGGGCAGGAGGGGTAAAATGGCAAGAGAAATAAATGCGAGTTATGAGGAGAGAAACCAGAGGTCGCCTAAAGATTTGATAAGAATGAAACAACAGGTCAAAGAAATGGAGGAAGCCATTAGTGCGTTAAAGACGGGTTTAACGAATATTAAAAAATCGTTAGGTACTGTTGTTTCTAAAACGTTTAGTCTGAATGTATCTGCTCAGTCCCTTTGGGTGGACAGCGGACAGACCTTCACGCTTCCAGCAGGACAGTGGATTTTGATTACAAGCATAATTGATCGCGGATATACCACACCAGGAATATGGACCCATAACATAGCTAATATTGGCGGAACAGTTACCTATTGGAAATGTGATGGAAACTATTCTCCAGTTCAGTCTGCAAGTTTTGCATGGATTGGAGAACAACGTTCTGGAACACTCAATTACTTTTGCAGCTACTGCGGTTTGCCGCGAACGGTTGAAGCCACCATCTTTGCCGTAAGGATTATTTGATGTGATTATCATTTATACCTTATACAGTATAGAACTGCCATATTTGTGGGACGGGTAGTATATGCAAAAAATGCAGAGGCATCCCATTGCCGCCAAAAAGATGTTTAAAATGATTACAAGCCCGGGGTACTCAGACATATTATAAACAGCTTTATCACAACATAAAAAATGTCTGGAGCACTCGTATCATAAAAGAAATGATTTCTCCTATGGGTATAGTATTTGTTAAACTTGTCATTTAACGCAGAGAAAGGAGGTGTTAGGCATGTCTTGGAGAACACCTAAAACAAATTGGAAAGCGACAGATGATGTGAACATTGAGGATTACAACCGGTGGATAGGAAATATTGCCTACTTACGTGAATTATCCCTGGAAGTATATAAAACCTATGCTATTAAGGACATGGGACCGGAAAAAACATATGAGAGCTATCCCTATGCTGATGAGATGAACGCAATAGAAATCAACCTTACGGTGTTGTGCGCCAATACATATCCCTTTGTTATAGGAGAGCAGAAGACGTACTATCCGAATCAGCCAACACCGGACTGGAAAGAATTTAACCGGATTGAATCGGGATGTCTGCTGATTTACAACAATCTTATCGGACAAATTGCGGGGCGGAGGCGACTGGCAATAAGGTTAGGAGGTGGAAGATTTTGAAAACTGATTGGAAAGACGACATTTTTGAAGGAGAACATCGGCTTTACAGAATCACTGATGCGCCGAATGGCAGCGGTAAATATATTGAGGATATAACATCTTACACGCAACAAGGAGATGTGTTTGGTGCCCTGCAATTGCGGCAGATAGGAGCAGAGGTCAACCGTATCCAGAATGCAAGGAATGTTACCCTTACGGTTGCTGGGTGGAATGGTAGTTCAGCCCCTTATGAACAGGTAATCCCAATAGAAGGGGTAACGGCCGAAGATGTACCCGGAGTGGGGGTGGTCTATCCAAGTAACTGCACAAGGCAGGAACAGAAATCCATAAATAAGGCAGTGAGTTATATCTATGACATTGAGACCGGCGCAGGGAGCGTGACAGTACGGGCCACTGCGAAACCGACTGTCAGTATCACGCTTGGCTTGAAAGGAGTGGTGTAAAATGGCGCATATACCTTTGATGATGGGGGGAGACGGAGGGGCGGACCTTGACTTAATAACAATTGTACCGTCAGATGTACGTAAAGACAAGACGTATGTAGATACCGATGGAAATGCCCAGAAGGGTACCATGGCCGAGAAGGGGGCCGGTACCTACTCCGGACAGAACTATGACCAGGTGATAGCAGCCAAGCAGTATCTAGCCGGGAACCAGACAATCCTTGGGGATGCAAATTTGCAGCCTTGGAATATAAGGAAGGGGGTGTCAATTTTTGGGCGCTCAGGCACTTTCCAGGGATGGGTAGACGGGGACTATAACATATTTATAGATGGGAATACTTCTGGAACCAGATTTGGTGGTCAATACACAGAATATGTAAATATCGGAAGTACTATATCTTTTGCAACAAATGAACAGCAACCAGGCGCTAAAGGTATATATTTTACCTCGCCCACAGCATTCAGTGGTTATGGAAAACTGTTTGTTCGTTATTCATCAGATTTAGCAGCATTAAGTGTTGGGGTGATTAAAGCAGGAGGCGGTTATGGAGACTATGAAGTTGCTAGCAGTAGTAGATATTTAATTAGTGGAGGAATTTATGAAGTAGCCCTTGATATATATGGCATATCGAGACAACCAGTGATATTTATAGGAACCAGCAACTATAATCCTGGTTATAGTGCAGCTATTTACCGAATTGTTTTAGGAAGACCAGCATAGGAAGGAGAATTAAAAATTTATGAAAGCATTGGTGATTTATGACGACACCGGCCGTATTTGGACTATTATGTATGGCGAGGAACAGGTTCCACAAGGCCTGCAGTGCATGTGGGTAGATATCCCCGATGGTGCGAGACTGGACCATATTGATATGACGGATGCCGGCAACCCGCAACCGGTCTTTAGTTATCTGCCTGAGTCAGACATTGGGCGCCTGCAGGAACAGGTAAAAAGGCTGGATGGCCAGCTCACGGAGGCGCAGTTGGCGCTTACCGAGCAGTATGAGGCCAATCTGGCGCTGGCCGAAGAGATAACCAACACTCAGATGGCACTGACAGAAATCTATGAAGGAATGGAGGTGTAAGGTATGGCAAGTTATATGGCAACTGTGTATGCGGACCTAATCCGCAAGGGCAGGAAAACAATTGAACAGGTCCCGGAGAAGTTAAGGGCGGAAGTCGAGGCAGTACTCAATGCTTAGGCTGCTGCTCTTTTTATTATTGAGGAAGGAGGTGGATACCATGGCAGTCATCTATGCGACCTTGATTGTGAAGGGGAGGAAAACATTCGAACAGGTCCCGGATAAAATTAAGGACCAGGTGCGCCAGGTACTGGTTGACTTGGAATGTGAAGAACTGATTACAGAGTAGGTGAGGTATATGAAAATGAAGAAAGATATTATATGCGCTATTGCTGGTATGGCCGCAGCGGCGGGAGTAAAGCTTTTTGGCGGCTGGACCCCTACATTGAGTATCGTACTCATACTTATGGGGCTGGACCTGATGGCGGGATTCCTGGTGGCCGTGGTGTTTAAAAAGTCACCAAAATCAGAGAGCGGTGCGGCCAGTTCAAACGCCATGCTTAAAGGATTGTGCAAGAAGTTCATGATGGTGTGCCTTCTGGCGGTAGCTCATCAGCTTGATGTAGCCCTGGGAGTGGATTATATTATGCTGGCAGCTACATATGGATTTATCGCAAATGAGGCATTGTCGATTGTGGAGAATGCCGGACTTATGGGTATTGTGAAATCCGATGTAATAGTGAATGCCATTGAAGTTTTGAAGGGAAAATCACAGAAAATGGAATAGTTGCGAAATCGCAACAGCAGAAAGGCAATGCCATGAGGACATTAAGATTTAAAGTATCCGGCCAGGAGCTGATAAGGGCTCCTGGCTGTGATTTTAGTAACATAATTGCCGGTACATCCGGCTACCTGCAGGCGGCGTTTGAGTTTGGCCAGGACTGGGACGGGACTGTCCGAGTGGCAGCATTTTATCCGTACTTACAGTCCCGGGAGGTTGCCAAGATGATAACAGACGGTGTCTGCATTGTCCCGGATGAAGTAACGGCCTATGACACATTTAAAATCGGGGTGGTTGGCCAGCGTGAGAGCGGCCAGAGGATTACCACTAATCTGATTACGATTAAGCAGGAGAGGGGGAGTGGACAGGCATGGCAACAGTAAATGAAATACTGGCAGCACAGGCATATGATGTAGCTGTTGACGAGGCATGGGCCAAGGATAATAATTACCCGTCATACACAATGTATGCAGAGCCGGAGTATGTCCCGGTCACCAACAAGCGAATCGCGGATTTTAACAGCCAGGTATCCGTCCGGGGAGAGCAGAATGCTCAGTATGTAGGATTCCAGCTGCCACGGTATGACGATGCCACGGACTTGACCGCCAAAAACCTGTATATCCACTATCAGACAGTTTATGGCGGCAGTGACAGCGTACCCTGTAACGTATCCAAATCGGAAAACCACGTCAGAATATGCTGGAAAATACCGGTACAGGCAACTCAGGAACCCGGGACAATCCAGATGATGATATATGCGACCGGTACTGACAGTGCAGGTGAGCGGACTATCTGGAAGACCCTGCCTGCATCCTATCCTATCCACGATGGACTAGAAATCGGAGGAGGCATCCCGGAGCCAGACCCGTCTTGGTATGAACAGTTTGTAGCGCAGATGGAATCCAGGGTATCCACTGCCCAGGGATACGCCAATGACGCCCAGGCCAGTAAGACAGCCGCCTCCGGTTCTGCCACGGCTGCCACTGAGTCTGCTGTTGACGCTGAAAAGACTTTGCAGGATACCAAAGACTATATAGACCTAAAAAAGTCCGAATTTATAGGTTATAGTAAGCGCGCGAGCGATATTAAATACGCCAACGCTATAATTGGTTCAGCCACAGGCACTACGCAAGTAACAGTATCAGATGCGTGGGAGGCCCCAATACCCGGCCTGGAGATAGCCGGAAGGAGTGAGCAGGTGGTGACGACCGGGGCGCAGTTATTGGACTTAACAACAAAGATAGGTCCCCAAGAGAAAAATGGCGTAACTGTAAATATTAATGTCGATGGTAGTATATCTGTAAATGGTACCGCATCAGGTGATACTGCATTTATCTTAGATTCAAATAGTCATATGACCCTTGAACCAGGGAAGAACTATGCTTTGCGGGGGTACGGAACTGATTTTGACAATAGTTTCTTCTGGCAATGTTGGACAAAAGAACCAAGCGGAGTTTATAAGGATACCGGGTCAGGAGCGACATTTTTATATACCCAGGAATCAGAGTTTAACTTTGCGGTACTTGTTAAATCAGGGAAAACAGTTCATGCGACATTCAGTCCTATGATAAATGAAGGTACCATCCCGCTTCCCTGGGAGCCATACACAGGCGGCAAGCCATCCCCCATCCCGGAGTATCCGCAGGAGATTGTGAGTACGGATGTCACAGCGGTGAGGGTCAAAAACAAAAATATAACTGGGCCGTTGGAGTATGGAAGTGTTGGCGTCGATGGAAATGAAGAGAATAGCAATCATGCCCTCCGTTCTGGATTTATTTCAATAAATCCAGAAAAATCATATACATTTTCCAGGAAGAAAACTTTTGCAGAAACAAATTGCATGGGAAGGGTTTATGATATTGACAAGAATTTTTTGGGTTCAAGGGGCATTCTTCCTGCTACCACTTTAAGTAAAGTTATAAAGGATGGTTTTTATTATACAGGAGCGAAATATATCCGTTTTGTACAGTTTAAGGGGATTGACGAAACCTTTGACGGACTTGATTTGCAGATGGAAGAAGGGGATACTGTGACAGACTATGAACCACCTATTATGCAGACTGCCCCAATCTCCCTCACGGAGCCGTTGCATGGTATAGGGGATGCAAGGGACCGTATCACATGCCGGGATGGTGTGTGGGGCGTGGAAAGGTATATGTTAGGAATTACATTTGATGGCAGTGAGGATGAGCAGTGGGAAATCGTATCGACAAATACAAACGAGAAAAAGAGACTTAGACCTAAAAGTATCCTGGATTTTAAGCCCGTCAAAACCAATTCCATTGTATCGCCAGGACTGAGTAATTTGTTCGGTTTTGTGTCTGGCGGAGGTACTGGGACTTATGGAGCTAACAATGGTATAAGTATTGATGACGCAGGGAATTTAATGGTCTACTGCGAAAAGTACAATACTGTAAATTCACTATCTGCCTGGAAAGATTTTTTACAGTCCAATAACTTGATTGTAGTAGCCCCGCGCGCTACTCCCACCTGGGAACCCCTCCCATCCGATACCCAAGCCGCCCTGAACGCCCTTACCACCTACACCGGCACCACCCATGTGACCATCACCGCGGGAGGGCCGGAACCGGATGTGACAATGAAGTATGTGCAAGATACAAACGTTGTGATTGCTGAGTTAAAAAAACTGATAGAAGGGATGCAGAATGTTAAGCCCTAATTATCTACAGCATATAGCAGATGGAAGTGAAGGAATAGCCTCCCAGCTCCATACATACATCATACGACAGATAATAGACCGCATGATGATACGTATTGGGCGCGGATATGATTACCTGCTTACATCCTCTGACCGATGGCGTATACATATATTGCAGGATGCAGGATATTTGCTAGAGGATATAACGGCAGAGTTATCCAAATACACCAAGCGGCAGGAAAAAGAAATCAAGGCGGCTATGGAGGAGGCGGGAATCAAGGCCTTGGAATACGACCATAAAATATATGAAGCTGCTGGTTTGTCTCCAACACCGCTTACCCAATCACCGCAGCTTATTCGATTGATGGAACGCAACATGACTGCTACTATGGGGGAATGGGAAAACTATACTAGGACCACAGCAGAAGCCGCACAAAGGCTTTTTATAAACGAATGTGATAATGCATACCACCTTGTATCTTCCGGGGCTGTATCATACACACAGGCCGTCAAAGAGGCGGTAGAGAGCGTGGCAAGTGACGGCGTCTATGTGGACTATCCCTCCGGCAGGAAAATAACGATAGAGGCTGCGACTGCTATGGTAGTAAGAACTGGAATATCGCAAGCCTGTGCGGATATCCAATTAGCAAGAATGAAAGAAATGGGATACGATAAAGTTTTGACTTCTAGTCACATGGGAGCCCGCCCTAGCCATGAAGTGTGGCAAGGGCAGGTGTTTTCGGTGGATTGGAACAAAATGGATAGTATTAAACCTTATTTTCCAAAGAATTAAGATACATGGCGATTGCTCTGTCAAGTAATTTGCTGATTGGAATACCTGTTTCTTCTGAGTATGCTTTAAGTTTTAAATATAGTTCTCGGTCAATGGCGTTAGACATTGCTATACGATTTTTGAGACCTCTATTATCAGTCATGCAAACACTCCTTTCAAAAGGATTATAACATAGCTTTCAACTACTTGCAATTACAGAATAAAAATGTTATAATTGAAAGTAGATAATTTCAGTTGAAAGGTAAATGATATGAGAGTAAATGATTTGACAGGGAAAAGATTTGGCAGGTTATATGTTATAGAAAGAGCGGGTTCCAATAAAAAAGGCCGTGCGTTGTGGAAATGCAGGTGTGATTGCGGGAACATTAAAATTACGGACGGAACACATCTTTTATCTGGCGATACGGTTTCTTGCGGGTGCAAGCAAAAAGAGGGCAACGCTCAAGACTTGTCAGGTAAAAAGTACGGAAGATTAACAGTAATTCAAAGAGCAAAAAATAAAGGGAAAAAGGTTGCATGGGTGTGCAGGTGCGATTGTGGAAAAGAAACTATCGTGACAACTAATATGTTAAAAAGTGGAAAGACAAAATCGTGCGGATGTTATTCAAGAGAATGCGTGTCAAAACGAAGAAATAAAGGATATGGGCGTAGACTAATAAACGCGTATAACCATATGATACAACGCTGTTATAACGAGAATGACACAGGATACCTTAATTATGGGGGACGAGGAATATCTGTATGTAAAGAATGGAGGGAAAATCCAGATAGTTTCTACAAATGAGCGATAAAGAACGGATACAGAGATAATTTAACAATAGACAGAATAGATGTAAATGGAAATTATGAGCCCAATAATTGTAGATGGGAAACACTAGAAACGCAGGCCAATAATAGAAGAAATAATATTGTTGTTGAATATAATGGGGAAGTAAGAACCCTCAAACAATGGTCTAAATATTATGATGTGGACTATGAAAAATTGAGAGTACTTTATCACAAAATAGGTTTTGAAAGGGCGTTGAATGATTTGCTAGGTGAGTTTAATGGGTGATATAGAAAGGACTTATCCAGATTTTATAGATGTATGCCGATACGGAAAAGTAGATGGGATATGTGGGGCGAACTGTCGCCATCACTTCTCGGCGTATATAGAAGGGATGAACAATCCTTTTGAAAAATACGACAGTAAAGAGAACAAAGAACTGTATGAAAAAGAACAACGCCAACGCGCCCTAGAGCGCCGCGTCCGCAAGACTAAGCGTGAGGTCATGGGGCTGCAAGAAGCGGTGGAGAAGTGCCAGGATGAGGCGGCTAAATTTGAGATGCAGCTTGAACTTGACCGTAAATCATATCTGTTACAGCGGCAGAATAAGGCATACAACGAATTTTGTAAAACGAACGACTTGCGCACCCAGCAGGAACGGTTGCAGATTGCAAGATGGAACCGGGAACAAGCCGCAAAGGCCAGGGGAGCAGCAAAGCGATATGAAAATGCGAAAGGAAAATAAAATGCAAGTTAAATTTTCTGATTTTGAAACAACACACTGCAATTATTGTGCAAACAATGGTACAGAAAAGTGTACATGTTGTAGTTCTCCTAATGGTTATATTGGTGTACCAAGTTCTTATTATCCATCCGTTGAGTGGGGAAATTCATACTTCCGGTTGTTAGAAGAATACAGCAAATTATTATATAATATGGGATTTGAGGTATCAAGATAATGAGTAAATGGAGACAATACAATCCAAATCCTAAAAATGCCCGCGTAGGGGACTGCCCTATACGAGCTATAACCAAAGCTCTTGACTGCGACTGGGAAACAGTATTTGCCGGGGTGACTGTCTGCGCTTGTGCATTATCTGATATGCCGTCTGCTAATCACGTATGGGGAGCATACCTGCGGCAGAATGGGTTTAAACGATACATAGTTGACGACCACGGACAAGATGTTTACACGGTGGAGGACTTTTGCCAGGATAATCCTGCCGGAACTTATATTCTGGCAATAGACGGTCATGTGGTATGTGTGCAGGATGGATATTATTACGATACATGGGACAGCGGACAGGAGATACCAATATACTACTGGGAAAGGCGATAGCATGGATTTAATGGAATTTGGCAAGACATTTCTTGCTATTTGTGGAGCAATTACAATTATTGGTGGAGCGTCGAGGGTTATTTACGGATGGGTGAAACCTGCAATCAGACTTAAAAGCAGAGTAAAAACGCTTGAAGAGACAGTTGACCCGGAGCTAGGGAAAAAAGTTGCTAAGCTTGAAGAAAACGTCCAGAAAGATTATAAGTCCATACAGGAAATCAAGGATATGCAATCGCTTTTGTGCCAGGGAATGATTGCCATGATTGATAATCGTATAACCGGTAACAACATAGATGGTTTAAAAAAAACCAAAGAAGCTATGATAAAGCATTTGTCAGAGGGTATTTAAGGAGCGTTGCTTTGAAAGTATATGACTTTACAGTGCCAGAACTAAACTATTTTCGTACATATTGCAACTTTACGGATGAAGAGCGGGCACTGTTTGAGTACCGGGCCAAGAACTATCCTTTGGAGTATTGCGCTGAATTAATGAATGTAAGTGTATCCACAGCAAAGAGATTGAGCAGAAAAGTAAACAACAAAATAATCCGAGTATGTTGATACTTGCGTGATACTTTTATAAGTCTTTGACGACCTGTCAAGGGCTTATTTTTTATGGGATAATTGGATTATAAAAGAACGGAGGGGATATAATGCCGCAACCATTTATCAATCCAAACTATCTGAATACATATCCAAACGCATACCCGTATCAACCGCAGATGCAACCACCTATGGACCGATTGCAGCAGCTACAGGCACCATACCAAATGCCGCAACAGACGCAGGTTCCACAGGTCCCGCAGACCAACCAGGGAATATTATGGGTGCAGGGTGAAGCCGGGGCAAAGTCGTATTTAGTAGCGCCAAGCACATCCATATTACTGATGGATAGCGAAAATGAGTACTTTTATATTAAAACAACAGATGCAGCAGGTATGCCAACACTCCGCACTTTTGAATATAAAGAGATTGTTAATGGACGGAAAAAGGAATCTACATCGGCTGAAAATCTGGATGAAAAGTATGTTACCAGAAATGAGTATCAGGATTTAAAGGCAAAATATGATGAATTATATGGACTTTTAGAAACCAGTACAGCACCAAGCGGAAAGGGAAAATAATATATGAATCCATTATTTAGCATGTTGGGCGGCGGTTCACCAATGGGCGGCATGATGCCTGGAATGGGAGGCGGAAATAACCCAATGCAGATGATTCAGAAATTTATGGAATTTAAAAACAACTTTAAAGGTAATCCCCAGGAAGAAGTACAGAAAATGCTACAGTCGGGGCAGATTACCCAGGACCAGCTTAATCAAGCACAGCAGATGGCCCAGCAGTTTCAGCAGATGCTTGGAGGCATGAAAAAATAGTACATAAATCAATGCGCATGATTTTGTAAATATATTTTAAAAGGAGTAAATTTTATGGAAAGTGGTTACTCTTTAGCGGACATTGCTGCCGCTACAGGAAACGGAAATAACAGAAATGGTGATGGTATGTGGGGCGACTGGATTTGGATTATAGTGCTATTCTTGTTTGCCGGAGGCTGGGGCAATGGAAATGGTTGGGGTAATAACGGGTCAGGAGGTGCCGGATTGCAGGGATTAGCAACACGCGCAGACATTAACGAAGGTTTTGCCCTCAATGGAATCGAAAATGGTATCAGAGGAATCCAGCAGGGTATTTGTGACAGCACATACGCACTGAACAACACTATTACCAGCGGATTCAACGGTGTTGACCGCAGCTTATGCCAGATGGGCTATCAGCTCCAGGATTGCTGCTGCCAGACACAGCGCGCTATTGATGGCGTAAACTACAATCTGGCTACACAGTCATGTGATACCAGAAATACAATCCAGAATGCCACAAGGGATTTATTGGATAATAACAACAGCAACACCAGGGCTATCCTTGACTTCTTGACCCAGGATAAGATTTCCAGCCTTCAGGCAGAAAATCAGACCCTTCGATTCCAGGCAAGCCAGACTGCCCAGAACGGTTTTATTGATGCAGTTGGCAACACCATCGTTGCACAGCTTCGTCAGCCGCAGCCTGTACCGGCTTATACGGTTCCGGCGCCATATACATATGCTTCTAGCTGTGGCTGTGGTTGCAATACTGGATGCGGATGCTAAATCGAAACGAGCAGTTTTACGATAATCTTGCCCTGTATGCTACTGCATTGCAGATGATTGACTTGTTTTTGCTGGTTAGTGACGTTTCTAATAATGATATATTGGATGCATTGCAACAGCAAAACAAGGAATACATGGAAAAGATTATTGACCAAAACAACCGTATATTGCGTATCTTGTCCAAAGAGGACATGTCTACTGAATAAGTAGTATTACACACATGGAGGGGTAGGCACAGGCTTGCCCTTCTATGCATATAAGGAGGATTTATTATGGCAGATTTTGTAACTGCTGGTACACAAACTGTTGAAGTCAATGGAAGCGTACTGTTTGCAGCAAACCGGGTATATTCTTGCAATTGCCCAAACATACGGCACGAGCCGCTTTCCGGTAGAGTGGTGTTACTTCCGGGATTATACCGTGTAGGTTTTAATGGTAACTTTTCCGCAGCAGCGGCCGAAGATATAATTTTTGAGATACAGCAGGACGGGGAAGGTATTCCCGGTGCAAGAATTCAGAACACAGTGGCGGCCGGTGCAACAATTAATGGAGCAGTAACCGTGGAAGTACGGGTATGCAAACCATGTTGCGCCACGTTGTCGGTAAGAAACGTCGGAGCCGCAGCAGCAACGGTAACAGACGCTAACCTTGTAGTTAGCAGAATAGGTTAAGGGGGTAAGGCTATGAGTTATAAGTTAATGCAGAATATCCACGAAGAACTGGATAAAATTGCGGAAAAGGGCCTGAATACCAACAACCTTGAAACCGCATACAAACTGATTGACATGTGGAAAGACATGGAGAATGTAGAGTACTGGAAATGCAAAGAAGGGTATTATGACCTTGTAATGGAAGAAATGGAGGGCGGCGGAGAATACAGTGAGGCACGCCGCAAACGTGATAGCATGGGACGTTATAGCAGAACTGATGGGCGTATGAATTCCGATTATGATAACGACAGTTCCTATCGTGGCACACGCGGTAAGCATTACGTCAGAGGTCATTACAGTCGTGCCAATGGTCCTGCCTATGATGATTACATGAGCCAGAAACAGAGCTACAGAAGTGGTGGAAAAGACGAGGATTGCAAAAGACGTATGCTTGCAGCTTTGGAGGAGCACATGGACGAACTTACCGAAGAATTAGGCGAGATGTCAAAAGATGCTGACTGCCGCGAGGAGCGGGAAACCATGAAAAGATATATTGAGAAGTTACGTAATATGATGTAATACATTGGCGGTGGGAAAAGTCCTGCCGCCTTTGAAAAATGTGGGGACGATTATTTTTTTGTAATACGTTAAAATAGGAGTAGGAATAAACAGAAAGGGTAAAAACATGGTAAAAAACGGTTGGGTATACTGCCCTATATGTAACAATAAGACCAGGACAAAAATTCGGCCTGATACAGTAGCGAAAAACCTTCCAGTATTTTGCCCTGTATGTAAGAATACATCCATAATGAATATTGCAAAAGGAATAGCAAGTGATATGGAAAAGGGCGGTTTATCACCTGCCACATAAATTAGAGCCAGTCGCCAGTCGCAGAGCCATACAGATTACAGTAATGTAGTTTGCATGGCTTTTTACTATATTTGAACCTCCCTCCTATAATAGCACATGTCCTTAACAGAAACAGGTCTTAGCTCGCAGGGCAAACGGCCTGGAGGTTGAAAAGCGGATGCAATTTCCGGCATGTGCGTTTCGGGACACGCCAAGTCCTACAAAATGGCAAACCGTTGGTGGACGGTTACACACCTACAAATAACCTAATAACGGAAAAGGAGAATCATCAATGAAAACCGAAGAGTTAAAGGCACAGGGATTGACAGAAGAACAGATATCTTTTGTTATGGCTGAAAATGGAAAAGACCTTAAAAAGTTGCAGAAGGAAAACGACAATCTGACATCCGACCGGGATACCTGGAAAGAAAAAGCAGAAGCAGCAGAAACAACGTTGAAAGGCTTTGAAGGGGTTGACCTGGAGACGATGCAGAGGGAAATATCTGACTGGAAACAGAAGGCTACAGAAGCCGAAAAAAAAGCCCAGGAGCAGCTTTACGAGCGTGATTTTTCGGATGCATTGAAAACTGAGCTTGAAAGTGTAAAGTTTTCAAGTGAGGCAGCAAAGAGAGCTGCGGTGGCAGACATTAAAGAAGCCGGTCTTAAATTTAAGGATGGTAAAATTCTTGGTTTAAATGACCTTTTGGCCCAAATGAAAGAAAATGATGCTTCGGCATTTATTGATGATGCACAGCAGAACATGGCGAGGTTTACCACACCAGTAGGTAAGCAGAATACGCCAGGAACTATGACACGAAAGGATATTGAAGCGATTAAAGACCCGTCTGAGCGACAGTCTGCAATCGCCAGTAACCTACATTTATTTGGTAAAGGAGAACAGTAATGGCAGCAAAAGCCAATTTAATCACAAGCGCGGACATACAGGTAACAGCGCGAGAAATTGATTTTGTGACCCGGTTTGAACGGAACTGGCAGCACCTCCGGGATATCCTGGGGATTATGCGTCCTATTAAGAAAACACCGGGCGCGGTGTTGAAAAGCAAATACGCAGAAGGAACTTTACAGAGCGGTGCTGTAGGCGAAGGAGAGGAAATCCCTTACAGCAAATTCACAGTAAAGGAAAAGACGTATGCGGAAATGACCATTGAGAAGTATGCAAAGGCCGTTTCCATTGAAGCAATTAAAGACCACGGCTATGAAAATGCCGTTCAGATGACAGACGATGAATTTTTGTTCCAGCTTCAATCGGATGTAACAGAACGATTTTATACATATCTGAATACCGGCACGCTTACCGGAACAGAAACCACCTTCCAGATGGCCCTTGCTATGGCAAAAGGAATGGTAGAAAACAAATTCAAACAGATGCACCGGAATGTTACAGGTGTGGTTGGGTTCGTGAATATACTGGATGTTTACCAGTATCTAGGTGCCGCTGAAATCACCGTGCAGAATCAGTTTGGTTTCCAGTATCTTAAGGATTTCATGGGATTCAATACAATCTTCCTGCTGTCCGATTCGGAAATTGCAAGAGGAAAGGTAATAGCTACACCAGTGGAAAACATTGTAATGTACTATGTTGACCCAAATGAGAGCGATTTTGCACGGGCGGGTCTGGTATATACCACTGGAGCCGGGGAGACAAACCTTATCGGATTCCATACTCAGGGGAACTACAATACAGCTGTTTCCGAAGCATTTGCAATCATGGGTTTGACCTTGTTTGCAGAATATATTGACGGAATAGCGGTTGTTGATGTTACTGATAATCCCGTTCTTGGAACACTGACGGTAACTTCTTCGGCCGGAAGTACATCGGGAAACACAAAATTAACCGTTGAACCTCCCCTCGAAACAGGACACATGTACAAGTACAAAGTGGCAGCTGATTCCGCTCCAGAAGTGAAATATGGTCAGAATGTAAAGACGTGGACAGCATGGGACGGTAAAACTGATATCAAGGCAACGACCGGGAATCATATCACAGTAGTTGAGTGTGACAATACATATAAGGCGTTGAAATCTGGAAATGACGATGTAACGTCTCGCTCTTAAAGAAAGGAGAATCCGGCATGGCATATGCAGACTATGAGTTTTACACAACAAAATACTATGGCAGCGACATACCGGATTCCCAATCATTTGATAAGCAGGCAGAACGGGCAAGCGACTTTCTTGACACTATAACATTTGAACGATTGGTTGACGGCCTCCCAGACAATGAACGAGCGCAAACTAAAATCAAGAAAGCCGTATGTGCCGTATCTGATAAACTGTATGGTTTGGAACTGGCAGAAAAACAGGCGCTATCTGCCGCCGCTGGAAGTGATTCTAAGACAGATATCAATGGAAAATCTTCTGGAATTATTGTTTCTCGTAATTCCGGTTCCGAATCAATCAGCTATGCATCCCCGTCTGAAATAGCTAACGGAGCTAAAGCCTGGAGTACTGTATACTCTGCGGCAGGGGATGAACAGGCAACCAATAAACTCCTGTATGATGCTGCAAAGGTATATCTGATGGGAGTAAGAGATGATAGTGGCGTTCCATTGCTGTGCGCCGGAATGGGTAGATATGGAATTAAAAGACACCGTACAGATGATGAACAGTGCAGATTATAAGGACAGGTTTGAGGCTGAATATTACCAGATTGTCATTCGGTACGAAAAGCTGAAAGCAATGCTGGAAAAGTGGGATAAAGGAGAACTGAATTTTACGCCCACCTGCCCGAGAAGAACATATAATATTCAGATTGCCGCAATGACTGACTATATTGCCGTTTTGGAGGCAAGAGCAGTCATGGAAGGTGTTGATTTGGAGGAAACAGAGTAATGGACATCACAACATTGGGAACATGTGTAGCTATTGTGACTCTGAGCTATGTGGTTGGTCTTGGATGCAAAGCGGCAAAGAAGATACCGGACGAATGGATTCCGGTCATTATGGCTGTAGTGGGTGGCGCTTTGGGCGCGCTTGGAATGGGAACCATACCAGATTTCCCGGCAACTGACTATATCACGGCTGTAGCGGTAGGCGCTGTGTCTGGTCTGGCGGCTACGGGGGTTAACCAGATGTATAAGCAGATGAACAAATAGCGGAGGGGATACCTTATGTACAACGCCACGGTGACAGTTTTTAATTACTACGAATCATCCACAACAGGTGTTGGTATTTGGTATCCCCATGTATTATCTGGCGTTGACCTTAATACCGACAAAGGAGCAATACTAAAAAAGTATGGGCCAGACAGCACGGATAATGCTGAATTACACATAGCTTACGAATTACAGGATGGTAAACAGATAATCCGCGATGCTGACGGTAAAGAATTGCCGTGGCTTCCTCCGAAGGAGTGGAGGAGACAGGTAAATGATTTGTTGGACGATACCATTACCTTTGATGCATCGGATGATTGTTTTTTCTGGGAATGGGTATGGGATAATGGCCCGGTAAACGATGAAGATTATCGTGGCGGTTTTTATGCTTATATGAATAACCGGTATGACTTTGTATATTTGGTATCATCTGTAGGCGGTCCATACTCTGTAATTCCCCACTTTGAAATACTTGGTAAATAATATGGCAAGCAAGATAACGCATTTTAAAGGCTTTTCCGTTGTTGATGGGGATATAAGAATTAAGCTTAATATGTCCCGGTTTGATAAACAATTTCAGCTCGCGCAGTATGAACTTGACGGAAATGTCATGAATAGTATGGTTCCTTTTATGTCTATGGTTACAGGCGATTTTGTGGATGTTACCAGAGCTGCAAGCGCAGCAATACAAGGAACAGGAAAAGTATATGCTGCTTATGGACCAGCTGGACGTTTTTTATATCAAGGTAAAGTAATGGTTAGCCCAGTGACGGGCAGCACATGGGCTACAAAATGGACTAAAAAGGTATTAGTAAGCCAATATAGAGGTAAAACCAAAGCAAAGGAGGATTTGCAGTATACAAAAACAGCGCATCCTGAGGCACAGGCTAAATGGTTTAATGCAGCAAAAAAAGCAGATGGTAAGACTTGGATAAAGCAAGTCAAGAAAACCGCTGGAGGTGGAAAACGTGGATGATGAACAAAAACCAATTGGAAAAGATGCAAGCGGTTATGATGTATTAACGACCGCGGTAAAGGCGTTGCTTAATCAATTTCCTGGGTTAGATCAGCAACAGTCTCCATATACCATTGTACGATTTGAACAATTGGAGGATACCAGTGGGATTGCTTTTTCTGCGGATAATGGAGCATTAGTATTTTCTGAAACAGAAGATATATTAGGATTTGTTCATCAGACGTGCCAATATCCATTTTATATTGTGTACCGCATTGCAGCAACTAAGGAAAAGCCCAAAATTAACACACAGGAATTTCTTGATACATTTGGAAAATGGTTGTGTAAAGAACCGGTTGAGATTGATGGTATTTTATACCGGCTGAATGTTTATCCAGAATTGTCAGAAGGAAGAAAGATAACCAAATTGACCAGAGATAATTCTTACGGCCTGGAACCGCAGGACGGAGGCGTACAAGATTGGATGCTCCCGGTATCAGTGGAATATAAAAATGAATTTGAAAGATGGTAGAGCCAGACGCTAAGACGCAGAGCCTTAAGCTATGGCTCTATTTTTTTATCCAGAAAGGAGAAAAGCAGTGGCGACATGGACATACGCCGAAGGAGAGGCAAAAAGAAAAGATTTTATGGTGTTTTGGGTAACGGATGGTAATGCATCAACAATCAAAAAAGACACCATTGAGATTATCGGAAAAGGTGTAGAAGATATGCCTATTTCTATGAATCCAGAAACAGAAGAAAGTCAGGATGTGCTTGGAAACAACAACTACGACATTACCGGTTATGCGGAGAGCATGACGGTAGACCCGGTAAATGTATCCGGCGAAGGTAAATATTCCCAGAAGATTGACACACTAATGGAAGAAAGGGCAACGCTGTCTGATTTGCGTTTGAAGTATCTTTGTGTCAAACGATACAAAACTGACAGTGCCGGAAAGATGCGTGCCTGGGTACAGGATGGTGTGGTCGAGTTGGGAGATTTTGCCGGAGGACTTAAAGGCGTTTCGGCAACCCATACAGTCCATTACGTAGGGGATAGGACGCTTGGAGCAGTGGACCCGTCAACTATGACATTTACCGCAGATAGCGCGGAGCCTACATCATTATCAGAATAATGGAGGAAACAAGAGTGCCTAATATACCAATAAAAATCGAAAGCCCGGTTAAATATTATGATTTCACAGACCAGCACGGAGATATACTGGCAACTCTGAAATTTGTCCCGTCAGACCTTGACATATTCGAACGGCAGCAGAATGTGTATAAAGCATTTGAGGATATGTGGAGGGAATTAAAAGAAACTCTCGATAGCAAGAAAAAAGAAGAACTCTCATTACAGACAATCAACAGATATGCAAAGTCTCTGCAAGACAAATTTGATTACCTGTTTAATGCGGATACTTCTGGATTTTTCAAAATCGCCAGCCCCTTTACCCCTATGGAAAACGGCGACCCTTGGGCGCTGGTAATCCTTGAAAGTGTAAAAAAAATCATAGAGCAGGAAACTGGTAAGAATTTTACGGAAATGGAAAGTAAGGCCGGAAAATATACACAAACGTATAATGCCGGTCCGGGGAAATACCCATTTCCTGTAAAATGAATGCGGCGTGGACCCTCCCATATTATCTCCCTGTTAATGGGATAAATTATGAAATCCGTGAGGATTTCCGGGCGGTACTAGATATTTTGTCAGCATTTGCCGATGAAGAATTATCTGACCCAGAGAAAACGCAGACAATGCTTGAGATTCTTTACTGGCCTGTTATACCGCCTCCCCAGGATTTAGCAGAAGCAGCAGAAAAGGCGTTATGGTTTATCGACTGTGGTGTATCGCATGAAGATACTCCATCTCCCCGTGTGATTGACTGGGAACAGGACGCAGGAATCATTTTCCCGGCTGTAAACCGGATTGCAGGATTTGAAACGCGCGGATGTCAAATTATCCATTGGTGGACTTTCTATGGATGGTTTATGGAAATTGGAGATGGATTGTTTTCACAAGTCCTTTCTATTCGACAGAAGCTATCAAAAGGTAAACGCTTGGAGAAATGGGAGCAGGAATTTTTAAATAATAACAAGAAATTATGTGAACTTGAAATAACAAAGGATAAGTCGAAAGAAGAGTATGAATTTTTTGCAGATTTGCTAAAGTGAGGTGATATTTTTGGCAGCAGACGGAAGAGTAATCATTGATACAAAATTCAATACTGATGGTGTTGAAATTGGAGCCAAAGATATTGAAAACACTCTTAGGAAGTCAGCAGATGCAATCGGGACTTATGATAAAAGCGTTCAGGATTATGTTGATAACTATGTTGCCAACATGGAAGCAGCCACTAAATCCAATAACGAATTTCGAAGGGAAATTGAAACCTTAAAAAAACACCTAAAAGATTTGGAAGGAAAGGGCCTATACTTTGGTGATGAAGAATATGACAATACGTATTTAAAACTACAGAAAGTACAGCAAGCCCTTAAAGATTATAAAAAGGAATTAATAAGCCCTACGCCTAATGCGCTTCCGTTGGATATATCAACACTTGAAGGACAGATTGATAAACTGGCACTTGATTTGCAACGGCTTAAAGACCGCGGGAAAACATTTGGAGATGAAACTTTTGATTCTACATATAAAGCATTTCAAAAAGCCAACCAGGAATTAAAAGATTACAAAAACCAGTTGGTTAAACCAGTACAAATCCCGGTAGACATTGATTCGATGCAGGGAAAAATCAACGCATTAAAATCACAGTTGGATGACCTTGTAAAACAGGGTAAGACATTTGGGGATGCAACATTTGATTCGACTTATCAGGCGATTCAAAAGGCAAATGAAGAATTAAAGGCTTATAAAAGCCAGCTTGTTAAACCGGTTGAAATACCTGTGGAGATATCTGCCGAAAGTATGCAAGGGCAGATTAATACTTTAAAGGCTCAGCTTGATACACTAAGTAAACAGGGCAGGACATTTGGTGATACAGAATATGACCAGACAGCCCTAGCGTTAAAACGTGCTGAACAGGCATTAGTGGATTACAAAAACGAACTGTTTAAAACCGATGCGCAGCGAGAAAAGGAAGCAGAATCAGCCAGAAAACAAGCCGAACAGCAAGCAAAATTAAATCAGAAACTTGAAGAAGCAAAACAAAAAGAGGCGGCTGCGGCTGCGCAATCTGCAAGGCTTGCAGAAATTGGACAAAATGCAAAGATATCCAATCCGCTAGTGGTAAAACTTAGGGAAGAAATCGAAAGGCTCACCTTACGTCAAAAGGATTTAGAAAAGGCAGGACTTGGACCAGGATATAAAGAGTATGATACTGTTACTGCAACGATAAAAAAACTAAATGCCGCATTGACCAAATATACAACCGGAACTAAAAAAGCAGGAAAAGAAACTAAAAAGTTAAATACGGGTTTGAAAAATACCGAAAAATCATCCAGGGGTGCAAGGATGGGAATAGGGCGTATGCTTGCAACCTCTATCCTGTTTAGCACCGTATTCCGCGCAATATCAGCAGTAACAGGCGGCCTTAAAGAAGGCATGGATAATCTGGCCCAGTATTCGGATGATACCAATAAGGCGTTATCAGCATTAATGTCTGGTATGACCCAGCTTAAAAATGCTTTTGGCACAGCCTTTTCCCCGTTGGTTGAGTATGCAGCTCCGGCCCTGGCTCAGTTCATCAATTTGCTATCCCAGGCCGTTACCTGGACAGCGCAACTGCTGGCAGCATTAACCGGAAAGGATACATTTGTTAAAGCGGTTAAGGTCCAGCAGGATTATGCTGATAGCCTGGACAAGACTAAGGATGAAACCAAAGATGCAGCCAAAGAAACGGAAAAGGCATTAGCACCATTTGATAAGCTGATACAGATAACAACTGGGAAGAAAAAGAAAGAAGATAAGAACGAGCTTAAACCGGAGGATATGTTTACCACAGAGGAAGTATCCAATGATATTAAGCTACAGGCAGAAGCCATAAAGGATACGCTTGGAAAGCTGTTCGACCCACTTAAGGAATCGTGGCTTGAAAATGGACCGCAGGTAATGAAATCACTGCAAAATACCTTCTCGGCTATTAAACAACTTGCAAGTGATGTGGGCGCATCATTCATGCAGGTGTGGAATGTTGAGGGATATGGGAAAGCAATAACAGATAATTTACTCATAAGTTTTGCTAATTTATCTGATGCAGTTGGAAACTTAGTTACTAATTTTGATAAAGCATGGGTATCCGGCAATACTGGAACAAATATTTTAAGACATCTTGGAGATATTGCTTTAACTGTTTCTGATTTTATTCGCAAAGCAACAGAAAGTATTAAAGAGTGGACTAAAACTATTGACTTTTCTCCACTTTTAGAAAGCTTTGACCGTGTTTTGGTAGCTCTTAATCCAATTGTGGGTACTGTTGGAAATTTATTGCTTTGGTTATTAAATAATGTTCTTGAACCCATTGCAAAATGGGGAATTGAGCAAGCGCTTCCCGCTGTATTTGATTTAATAGCTGCGGCATTAAACGCAGTAAATACTGTTCTTAAGGCACTTAAACCACTTGGAACGTGGTTGTGGGAAAAATTTTTACAACCGATAGGAGCGTGGACCGGAGAAATCATCATAGCAGCATTAAAGAAACTGACAGAATGGTTAAATAAATTTTCTGATTGGGTTAACCAAAATCAATCTACGGTTGAAAATATTACACTTGCGGTATTGTCGTTTTTCGCTGCATGGACAATAGGAAAATTAGTAAATGATTTGCAAAGATTATTTGGAAAACTTCCGATTCTTATTAATTATCTTGGAACGCTGGATTTAAAATTTGGAGCTATTGTGTTAGTTCTTGGCTCAATAATTTATTTAGCAGCACAAGTTTCCAGAGCATGGGATAAAATGACACCAGGAGAGCAATTAGCAACAAAAATCACTGCGGTTGCTGGTGCTATAGCTTTGGTAGTAGCTGTTATAGCAGCACAATTGAAAGATGTTGCGACACTTGCAGTAGCCGCAGGGGTTGCGGCAGCGGCTGGTATTATGATATACGGATTTTCGTCAAATGCACTTAGTAGAGGCACATCACGTTCGGCATATTCAGGCACTGCAAGATACCCAATGTCTACCTACGCAGCAATCCCCTATAGAATGCCAATGCTTGCAACCGGTACAGTAGTACCACCGCGGGCCGGAATGTTTGCTGCTATCTTGGGAGACAACAACCGTGAAACAGAAGTGGTATCCCCGCTATCAACTATGAAGCA
>OGSS01000698.1_pt1 | contig 30148 bp, 46 predicted proteins | sample 1553591 | NCBI WGS metagenome assembly OGSS01 (sample SAMEA2580061, study PRJEB22360) | human gut metagenome | biome: human gut; feature: human-associated habitat; material: faeces | place: Denmark | collected 2008/2010
GAACCTGTTCCTCGCCATACATAATAGTCCAAATACGGCCGGTGTCGTCATAAATTACTAATGCTTTCATATTTCATCATTCCTTTCTTTGTGATATACTGTTAATCAATGATGGTTTCAAGTATAGGTCTGTTTCCTATCTTGCGATACTATTGTTTATGGGAAGTCTATATTTGGGGTGGCTGGCAACGTTAAACGCTTTAATTCTAAAAGCGGTACTGTAACATCAGCGAATAGTACGAAGTACCATAATGGGCCTTCTGCATGGATGTATTATGCTGAGATTCCTATAGGCATGACTGTTTCCTTACTTGCGTGGACGGATGGCGATCTTATAGGAGCATATTGGGGAAATCCCGTACATATTAGAGGTGGTGGATACGGTTTCGACTATAATACAGATTCAACCTGGTATATCAACTCTACGAAAGCTGTTGTACCAGTCACAGTAGGTGGACGTACAGTATGGTTTTGTGTTGCAGGATATTAGTAGTAGCCGACTACCAAAACATTGGAAGTAGCCCCTCCAGAAGCTACAAGTATTATTAAACTACTACTGTTCATTGTAGACTCAACACTCCAGGCGGCAGGGGAGTATTGGGCAGATACGATGAATTGACCATAATTAGTAAGTGTTGAACTATCAGCTCCCTGTTGATGTTTATATGCGGTTACAGCCAATGGTGTAAACCCTGGTGCGAACGAGATGTAATAAAGATTTCCCGAAGCATCACCTGAAAAGTATTTCTGGCTAGAACTTGAATTTTTAGTGCCAGAAAATACCCCATACTTCCGCACATTTCCGGAAACGCCAAAAATGCTCTTCCCATAAACAATATTATTTGCATTTAAATTCCCGTCCCCCTTAATGGTCTGTGCCCCGGCCAGAAACTGGTTAGCCGCAATAACCTGGTTAGAGGTCCCTGGCGTGTAGGTCTTAGCGGCTATTTCCGCCATGATTCCCGTCAATGGATTTCCGTCTTTATCTACAATCACTTTCCCCTTGCGTACATCCGATGCCGCTGCTGTTATCACATCCAGGTCAGCTCCATCACCGCCCCCAGGTATCCATATCTTACCCATTACTGCTCCTTTCCAAGACCGTTAGTATCTCTGCCTTCTCGCCTTTTGTCAGGTTCCTGTAACCCTCCAGGATGTCTGCCGGTTCCTCTCCCTGATTCTTCCGAATCTGCAAGGCCCGGATGATGATATTTCTTTGGATACCGCTTATCATGACATCACACCTCCTATCACGTCTGCCAATGCAATAGTCAGCTCCGCATTTTCCTGCTGGAGCTGCTTTACCTGCTGTTCTTGAGTGGGTATATATTCAATAGGTGTCACTCCATCAGCCTTATAAAACATGCCGTCAATGTACTTATCCCCTATCTCACAGGGATATTGCAGGCATTCCACCGCTATAGCATCGTTTCCGTATACTGCTCTTGCTACTCTGTTTGCGTCTTCATAATTAAATGCCACACAAACATTCTGTATTGTTTCATCATATATCATCGCAAAAACTTCATGTGCTACCATTTATTTCTCCTATTTTAATAAAAGTTGATTAATACAATTCCAGAACCACCGTAAGCAGGATTATAGGTCCCCCATTCAGACGACGGTCTACCTCCTCCACCTCCTCCAGTGTTAGCAGAACCATTTACGGCATAGACAACCTGTGTATTCCAATCATAACCAGTCCATCCGCCTCCGGTTCCACCTCCGCCAGAACCACCCGAACCACCTAAGCCGAAATACCGTACGGTATCACCTTCGTTATTTCTCTTTGAATAACCATGACTTCCTCCGCCGCCTCCTCCAGAGTATAGCGTCCCTGTAGGGCTTCCCCATGCTCTTGTAGTCGTACCCTGACCGCTTCCAGCAAAGAAATTACCTCTTGTTGCATTCGTTCCGTTACTACCATCTGAACCGCCGCTTTTACCTCCGATTAAATCCATTGAGCCACCGCCAGAACCACCCGAACCGCCTACATCTCCATAGTTTCCACCGGCACCGTTTCCTCCACCAGCTGATATTTGAATTGAGCCATTCCTGCTGACCGAGGATGTTCCACCTGCACTGTAATGCCCTCCACCATTTCCTACAGAAATTGCAAGAGTATCACCACTTGCAATGGTAATGCTATTTTTTATGGCAGTCCTGCCGCCAGCCCCTCCTGCGTAACCTCCTCCTCCACCTCCTCCAACTAAAAAAACATCCATCCTTGTGAATCCTTGCACCATATAGGTTGTCGTTCCAGTAAAAGTTTGTGTAATAGAACCACTCGTAGTTGTATAACTATTGATTATATTACCTGTCATTTCACCAGTGCTGCATGTGACATATGGATATATACTGAAATAATAAGTTGTGTTAAGATTTGGCATGTCGAGGAATTGCTGCGACTGGCCTTCTGATGCCGTGTTGTTCCCCGCCCCTTTATAAATCTGTACTCCACCCGTCTTACCCGGGTATCCACTGGTGGAATAACGGATATACACTCCACTGTAAGGTTTCCCTGCTGCCGCCTTTGGATTCTGCCACTTTGCCAGTACCCTACGGCCAGAATAGGCGGCTACGCTAAAAGACAGTAAACTGTTAACCGTCATTCGTCCCGTTCCAGGCTCGTCATTACTGTCCGATGTGACCGCAGTCTCCCCAGCCAGCACATGGTCCAGCGTGGCTGTGCACTCGTCACTTCCGGTTCCGCCTCCGCCTCCGCCCGTCATCAATATATCACCCATTTGTCTTTACACTCCTTTCAAGCCTACGGTCATGTCAATCGTGGGCTTCTTATTGTAGCATTTAAATGTTGCCTGCCCATCTGCCGTGTCCCCATCGTCAATCATTCCAAATGCCTTGTTATACGATTTCACCTGTTCCGGCGTTGCCCCATCTGCAATCACCTTTACCAGTATGGGGTTGTCCTCTGTTGTCAGCCCCTCCACCAGCACGGTCTGGGTATATGGGGCTTCAGCAGACCAGTCCGAGGCCAGAATAGAGACCGGGATGATTATTCCTGCCCGTTCCGTCCTTTTTTTTAAATAGTTATCATTATCCAACAACTTCTGATACCGTGGGTTGAATGTATCTGGCGCCCCACGGTCCTGATTTGTTATCTGCGCCATCGTCCCAGAAAATTCCGGGGCTTCTGTGATTGGGAAATCTGCCATCCTGCACCTCCTTTAAAATACCTCGTCCATATCAAAAATGAACTCCATGTCATCATCCTTGCCTTTTGGCAGGAACGTCTTATATGCAATCAGGTCCCCGTCCGAATCAAATAGCCCCTGTTCGGATATATTCTGATTAGCCAGCTCCGCTTTACCCAGTCGTACCGTGTATCGGCAGGTGGTCTCCTTATCATCCGTATAGATGTGGCTGCCAATATCCTTCTTAAGCAGTTCCGCCTTAAGAACCGTCTCAGTTCCGGTTGGTTCAATAACATTCCCATCCGCATCCACACCACCAGATCCAAAGGCCATCTGGGTGATTGCTGGCAGTGTCTGGTCCCCTGCATGTGACCTGCACAGCTTCTTACGTCCTATCTCTGTGATTACTCCTTGTGCCATATTGTCTTACCATCCTTTCATAGTTCATATTCAAAAATCTCTGCGTCTAATAATTTGGTTCCGTTCAGCAGGTAAGTCCCATCAAGATACCACAAGTCTTTCTCGACAGTCAGCTTGCACATCATCTCAGGCCCGGTAGATATCTGCTGTAATATCCCGGATACGGAAACTATGGAGGCATTTACCTCTCCGTCGCTATGCAGCGTCAGTACTTCCTGCATTTTTTGGTACACTGTCGCGTCAGTCTGACAGACAGTTCGCACCTCTGTATCTACTGGGACTGCAGTGTGGCCTCTGAGCCATTGCTGCACTCCCATTCTGGTCCCTGTCGGCATGGATGACCACAGCAGTAATGCAGTGTGGACCTTTATCTCCTCAAATATTTCTGATATCATACCAACTGCTCTGCCATCTACTACATTCCTGGCCGATAGGTTACCCCTTATTAACATCCCAAAGGGATACAGGTCCAGTCCCGCTGTCTTCTTGTACCCATTGAGTAAATAAGTCCCATCCAACTTCCACGTTCCATCCAGGTACAAGAACTCACGGTTATATCGGGCATAGAAATTGGAGGTCAATTCCAACCTACCTGATGTAGCTGTATTGACCGGTATCACTATCGGATACAGACCAGCAAAAATGAGCAGCAGATTGGCTGGTATCATCTGCCGTGTCATATCCCGAAGTTCCTGTAATACGCGACATGGCTGTTCAACAATCCACAACTCCAACTCATACGTCTTGTCGCTCACTCGTAATATGTACCCATCGTTCCCCACGATTACCGCCAGGCGCTCCTTAAGGCGGGGAAGTGTATAGGGAAGCTGTTGGTTCCATTTGAGCGAAACTGCCGCCCTGCGTTCTTCCAGCGTGTCTCCCGAATATGGTTTTAGCCCCAACATCAGCTCATATCGCTTAATCCCCTGAATTGTGGCATCAGGAATTAGGCTGTCCTTCCATAGCGTATCCATATCTCCATACAACTGCTTCAACTCACCTTCCTGAGCCCCATAGAGTTGTCTGAATTCCTTCACTTCCCGCAGGAAATCCGGGACATACCTGGCTAAATCCAGCGCCCGGCCTGGCTGCCCCCTCTTATCATCCACTTACATCCCCCCTTATCGCGATTGAACTGGAAGAGAGTACATGATTGCCAGGACTTCCATTAATCTTTGTGTCATAGACATCCACGATACCTTCGATGTCCAACAAGCGTCCCTCAATTCGTGACACCCTCACAACTGTCTGAACATCATCCTGCCAAGCCATGTTCAGTTCATGAAGATATGTATCAATTGCCTGGAAAATATCCTCTCTGCATCTCTCAAAGCTGTAGCCCGCCTGATAGACAATATTGGACATAAGGGAAATCCGCTCCTCTACCGCTCCCTCTACGGTAACCGTGTGTCCAATGGGTGCCAGGCCATATCCTGCACCTGTATTCGAATCTGGATCAATCACATCCTTTACCGCCTGGATTAGTTCATTCGACGGGATTCCATATTCCGAGTTAATGATTACCAGCTTAACGGTCCCTCCTCCATCCCAGGCCGGATACACCTTGACACCTCCCACGCCAGAAATGCCATTCACCTTTTCACGATAATCCGCTATATTTCCACCAAATGCCTGTGAATGCAGACTGTCAAAATAACGGTGCCGGAACTGCTCCGTCCCTTCCTCGTCCTCTCCCGGAATCAGCAATTCTGTTAGTTCTGCCCGTGACAGTCCTCTGATATACTCAATCGGTATGAGCGTCCCAAACAGCGTGTTCCCTGCTGTACCTATAGTCTCACACTGCATTTTATACTGCCCCTTAGCAATACGTTCGACTGCTACATAGTTCAATGTCTCCAACGAAAAACGGCTGCCAATGGGGATATCCAAGTCAAATTCACCTTTTAGTACTGCATATGTGGCCTCTTTCGGATGCAAGCCACGCTCTGATGCTCGCTTGATTAAATACTCACGGCTAGCCGTATCCGCGAACAATTCATTCAATACTGCATGTAATTCTGTGTACATCAATTGGATTTCCACCGCGGCCGGAGCCAATGCATCATAGACGATTGACCCTTCCCTTTTGTCAACATCACTTGGAACCCGGTCCAGCATACGCTTCAAGATTTCCTCATATGTTACATCTTCATACATTTACTGACACCTCCTTTTCAGCTACAAACACTCCCACATCACTGGAAACTGTAAAGGTTACAATGACTTGATTTTTATATCGTGTAAAAGAAAAAGCCCCGACACTCCGTATCCGGTCGTCCTGCATCAGTGCTTCCTTAATCCGCTTTTTAATCTTAGACTCCAACACGCCCATTGACCCGCCATATAAGTCTGTGAACTCCCTACCATAATTCCAGCTGTAAACGATGTGTTCAAACCGCTCCGTATTCAGAATACAGAACACGGACTGCTTTACAGCCTCTATCCCGTCCACATTCCCTATCACCCTCCCATCCTTTAACCTATATGTCTTTGACGGCTGTTTTCGGATAGTAAAATCCGCTCTTAAAATATCTCCTGTCGTTGGCAGCATCACGCGCCTCCTTCCTAATACCGGTCTATCAAAAGGTACTGCTGCGCCCCTCGTTTCTGTACCAATATAACCGCCTCCCCGGCTTTCAGAGCATTTTTCACCGTGACTGCAACATCACCCACTCCTGGAATTGACATCTGTTCCACATGGTCCGTCAGGTACCGCGGTATGATCAGCTGGCCGGCTGTGGCAGTTATCTTCTGGTCTATCTGCACTGCCACCGGAGACGTCCCCGTCACAGTTCCCAAGAGTATGCTGCACGGTTTTGCCGCCTCCTCCGCCTGCCGTGAAATATTTCTTAAGTTCTCAATCCAATCATTATCCACTTATTCCAGCTCCTTTCAATGTTAGGTCCATGGTATGAACACCCTTATCAATTGAATGCGTGACGGCTTCCACCAGCAGATAGTTCCTAAGCTGCATGTCTTTCACATCCAGGAACACGGGTATAAGGCATCCGGCCCGTACCTTGATATCCCCAAATGCTTTTTTGATGGATAGGCTTTTGGAGGGACGGTTGTACAGGCCCAAATACGTCTCTGCTATCTTCTGACCGTCCACTCCCTTGTCCAGGGACTCGCTCATCTGCAGGACACCCCACTTGTTGATATTCTCCGTGTGCTTGGTCATAAATACATCACGCTTCTTTGTATCATCATTTTCACGGAACAGCTTAATCTGGTTATAGGTATTCTTATCAATGCTGACTGTAAAGTCATAGTCTTGGGCCGTCTCGTCATCAATCATCACATTAAGCTTCATGTCCTCTACATTCCTGAGAGTAAGTTTCCCGACATCGTCATACAGCACGAACATCTTCCCTGTGGCCATCATGGTCAGGTCCAGGGCATTCAGGATAATATCAAACAGTGCCGTATCCGGCTCATTCCGGAAAGGTATCGGGTACCCAGTGTCCTCCAGGGTACCTGTCCGTAGATTGAAGTCCCCAGCAATCATCTGGATAACCTCACCCGCTGTCTTATTCTCATAATTGTAGCTGTCCTTATTCTTAAGGTACCGGAGCTGGTCATAGGCCGTGACCTTGACCTCCCCATCACTGCCCCAGCTCCGCTCAAAGATAAAGCCGAAGAACGTGGGATTCCCATTCACATCCAGCCGGACGGCGTTCCCCTCTTCGATTTTCAGTTTCCCATCTGATATAATAGAGAAGGAGCATTTCCCTGGCTGCCCCTTGCGTTGGGTCTCCCAGGTTATGCTCCCTTTCACTGCCGGCTCATAGACGGTCTGTCCGTTTTGTATATATACATGCACATTCATTGTCTCAACTCCTTATGGCATCACCAGCACCAGGCCAGGGTGAATTAAGTTTGGGTTACTAATCTTATCCAGGTTTAAATTATGAATCTCCTTCCACCGGCTTCCATCCCCCAGCTGCTTCTTTGCAATGTTCCACAGGCAGTCCCCAGATTTTACGGTATACGTTTTGGCCTGCGGCTGCTCAGCCGGGCGATTCTCCTCCGGTGTTTCAGCCGTTGGAGTCGCCTGATCTTCTATAATAGTAAAATTCATTATTTTCGTCCCATAATGCCTGGCCTCCTTCATGGTGATGGATACCACCAAATCCAGGCCCTCCTTCACATCATCCGACACCTTGTAGTCCTCCAGGGTCACATCCATGTTGGTGTCGAAGGAATCTCGGACGACGATGAACTCAAAGGCGTCCCCACTCTCCTTAAGGCCCTGTAAGCGGCTGATGAACTCCTCCGCATCTTCCACACTCCCGTCCCACATGGCACATGGATAGTCCATCTGGGGCAGGACCACGTCAATGCTGATTTCCGCAAGGCCCGGAGGGCGGGTTATATTTATTTCCTCTCCGTTAATCAGAGTAGCCGTTTCATTCTGGCCCGGATACTTGATGGGTATTTTCTGTGGGGGGATGGGGAGGAGCATATCGTCTATGTACACTTCGTATGCCATCAGATATGCCCTCCTTCCGCTGCGGATGCCAGGAACTCACTGGTGAACATGGACAGCGCCCGGCCCATGTCGTCGAAGTCGGTTTTCTTGGTCAGGGTGTTGTTGTTCTTGACATCCACCTTGAGTTCGGCCAGGGTGAAACGGTTGATTACTTCCTGCTCAGCGGCGTCACGCATGTATTTTAAGTCCTCGTCCAGGACGTCCATGGAGTCGGCCATAGCTGCTGTATTGCCCGCTGTATTTCCAGTGTTGTTATATATACCTTCCATGGTGTCAGGAATTGTTGAGTTATCACCTATACCGTTAAATGTGTCTTTAATGCTGTCGAATGCTCCGCCCACCTTTTTTTCAAAACCTTCTCCAGCATGATACCCAACATTTATAGCATCACTATATGCTATTCTACCATTTAGTTCCGGTGCGTTCCTGTCAATTGTTATGGCAGTATTGCTCTTTCCCCATGAAATTACACTGTCCTGCAATGATGACAAACCAGATGTCCAATCTGTTCCAAATATAGCATCAATTATCTGCGTAACAACTTTTCCCAGTGATAAAAACCAAGATATAATTTGGCCTATTAAATTGGCCACTGCACCACCAAAGCTGTCAAAACCTCCGTTTGTTGCATTCAATACCCATTCAATTATACCGAGGAATGGCTCAACAAACGTTGACCATGCACTTTGTATGATAGCATTAAGGACACCAATGACCGTATTCCAAATAGCGGCTCCAGCGAAAGCAAAGGCAGCAAAGATTATTCCCGTTGCCGACACTGATGTTCCCGCAAGGTGGTTAATAGCTGCGACCGTTGCATAGAAAATAGCAATTAACGCAATGATGCTTATAATAATCCAAGTAATCGGGCAAGCAAGTAATGCTGCATTTAAACCTTGTTGTGCTGCTGTTTGCATAAATGTTGCTATTGCTGCTTGTGCGGACGCCCCGGCCTCCAATGCTTTAGCCCCCACATTTTTTATGGTAGTTAACCATCCAACCCCCATTGTTGCGTTATAAACAACCAGAGCCCCTATAATCCCCCATATAATAGGTTCAATCCAAGTCCAGTTATCTGATATCGCTCTGCCTATCATTCCCGCTACAAGGCCTATTCCGCCAAATATCCCCTGTATCTGACTTGCATCTCCCTGTAATCCTGCTGTAAAATCATTCATATGCCTGGTTACTACGTTTACAACGCTCCCAACCACTCCCGACAATCCCATATTTATGGTACGCCCCAGGGAGGCCAGGGCGCTTGTTGCATCATCATATTTGACATTGTTTAAGTCCTCCAAATTCTGAGTTGTCAGCTCCACCGAGCCATTGAGATTCGCCAGGGCCATAACTCCCTCATACCCCAAATCCTCCCACATAGTTCCAAAAAGGTTCACACCTGCAATGTTTCTTTTTATAGGGTCATCCATCCCGCTGATTGCATTAATCGTCTGTTGGAATGCCTGTTTGGCTGTTTCACCACCTTGTCCAAATGCTATCGCCATCTTGTTAGCATCTAGGCCAATTGCCTTAAAACCCTCTTGTGTGGTTTTACTTTCATCTATGGCACGTATTGAAAACTCCTTAATCGTATCCCCCAGTTTGTCAACCGAAAACGTACCGCTCTGAGCACCATTAATCAGCATATTAAACATATCAGTACTATCAAATCCCAATTTTTTAAACTGCACGGAGTACTCATTGATTGTATCCAGAAGGTCACCGTTCTTATCAAGCCCAGCCTGTACACCCTGTATAATCATGTCAAACGCCTGTGCACCAGATACGCCGAACTGCTTTTGCATCATTTCCGCAGTTCTCATGCTCTCAGTCACTTCATAACCAAATGTATCCCGGAGGAGTATACCTGCCCTGGTCATTTGCTCAAGCCCTGCGCCAGTGCGCCCTGTAATCTGGTAAACGGTTGACATACTCTGGGCCACATCCTCCAGGCTCTCTCCCATATTATCAGTATACAGATTTGTCATACTCTGTTTCGCTGCTTCAAGGGTTTCCCCCTGCATACCAGTCTGGGCCTGCAAAGTATTCCCTGCCACCCTTTTATCATTCGCACCGGACAGAATTTCCTTTGCCCCAACAGCAATTCCGGCCATTCCAAGCGTACCGGATATCTTTTCCCAGGTTTCTCTTAATCCGCCCGCCTCTTTCCTCCCCTGTGCTATACTCTGATTAAGTTTTTCTTCTCCTTTTCTGGCCCGTTCCATTGCCTCCTCAATCTGGTCAATATCTGCTTCCGCGCCATTAAGCTGCTTTCTTGCATCAAGCAGGCGGGCAGTATCAAAAGGCTGACTGGATGCCTTAGACATGTCTTCAAAAGATGATATGGCTATGTTCATAGCATTGGTAATCTTTCTTAACACAGGAGACATTCCATCATATAATTGAAGGGATGCTTGTATCGTTGCCATATTGTCACACTCCATTCCTAAAAATTTGTATAAAAAGAACGCCCCGAAGGACGTTCTGATTATTCTAGCTTATTTGCTTCTTATATTCTTCTAACTGCTCCCGTAAGGCCATCAGTTCCTTGACTACGTCATCATAAGTCTGCAACATCTTCTCATACTGTTCCACGGGGATGGTTATTAATTTCTGCATACCGCGGCCTCCTTTTTTCCATCTTCCAAGCCAGCATAATATGCCCGATTGATTTTGATTGCTATGGCCTTAAATAATTCTCTGTCACCTTCATTGGGCTTCTTTAAAATCGCAACTTTACGGCATGCATATTCTTCTACATCTACTGGATATGTCATGAGCATGCCACCTCCCCACTTTTACCAAAGGTCATTGCCAACTGCTCATACGCTGGAATCCGTATAACATAATCCGGCACATTAATGCCAGCCTGGAGGAATATATCTCGTACTGCCATTGCAATTTCGTGGGGAGGAATACCCTCACTTTTCATAATGCGTTCAAAAAGACGGCCCGCATTTGTTGCACTCTCAATAGCCGCCGCCGATACTGGGTACTGACAAGTAGTGGTTACAGAGTATGTACCGGCTTCACGGAGAGCTGGAAGGACTTCGGATGTTACCCAATCAGTAAATCGTTCTGCTGATTCTTTCCTGCTTTGGAAAATCACCTTATATAAATTACTTTCATTAATGTAAAGCATTTGTTGTGTTCCTCCGGCTGTAAGGGTAGGAATACTATTCACACCCTTTTCGTTAAGCCTTTCTTTTACCTTAGATGGTTGGCTTAAATTCAATGCCTTACAAATATCTGACAGACAAAACATTGGCTTGTTGTCTACAACTACGGTTCTTACTTCTCCAAACTCTTCATTGTTAAAAATCTGTAATTCCTGCATTTCACTGCCTCCTAAAATATTTGACTTTTGGGAGGAAATAGGTTATTATAACCTATAGATATAGGTTTTACCTATTTCCACTGTTGAGTAAACACATTGCCGTCCAAAGCTTACTGTGTTTGCTCTTTTTTTGTTTCTAAATCTTTTTCAAGCAGCTGGCTAAGGTATTCCTTTATAGACATATCCATAATAACTGCTTGCATCTTTACTCTTTTGTGAAAATCATCTTCTAATTCAACAGCAATTCTTTTCACTTTTTTCATCACCTCCTTTAAAAACATTTGTATTTTCTGTATGTTTTTGTTACAATAAAAGTATAAAGTATGTTTTTGTGAAAGTCAATAGAATTTGTGGAATTATTTTTAAATTCCACATTTATTTACATTTTGAGGTGAATATATGAATATTAAAAATGATAAGTTTCTTTCTATCAAAAAAGAGGTTGGACAAAAGCTACTTTCCATTCGAAAGGAACTGGGGTACAACCAACAAAATGTTGCATCTGCCATCGGGATAAGTCGTGCTGCTTTAAGCTACTACGAAAAAGGTGAACGCTCTGTCGATATCGAAACACTTTATAAACTAGCCACTTTCTATAATATTTCCATAGACTATCTCTTTGGCTTAAAAGATTCTTCTTCTCCAGAGTATGACATATCTTCTATTAATGAGATGAAGGAACTGGGCTTATCTAGTGACGCCTTAGATAACATGTGGGGTAACCCTGATTTTGTAATGCTTATAAATGACTTAGCTACACATAAAGACTTCCAAGAATTAGAGGAACTAACATATCATTCCCGTTACACACATTATGAAAATATTGACAATGGCTATCGCTCATTTCTCACTAGCAAACTTCTTTATTCTATGATAGCAGAAATTTTCACACAGTGGTATTCAGATAATCCTAACAGGATTAGTGAATTATCCAAAGAAGAGAAGCAAAAATTAATAAACGATATTGAGGCTTACTTTAAAGATAGAAAAAGAGTGTCTATACTATATGAAACAGGCAAGTACCCTGAAGCCATAAAAGATGAAGCCGAACTCAATTCTAATCTTCGCATTTTATACTCTAAATTAAAAAAATATCTTTAAAACAATATCTTAGTAGCCATCCACCACTGAGTAGGTGGCTTTTCTTTTACCCCATAAATCATATTCCCCATCAAAAAAGCGAATATATTACGTGATATTACGTATTCTTTATTGACATACGTATTACTACGTGGTATAATGTAATCATGATAAGGAAAGGGGCTACCCAAAAAGATGCCAATGACGCCACGAGAGATGATAAAACTTCTCACAGAAAACGGTTTTAAGGAAATCCGCCAAAATGGTTCTCACAAATTCTTTGAAAATAAAGAAACAAATCGGCGGACCACCGTTCCTTGCCATGCCAAGGATTTAAAACCTGGAACCGAACAAAAAATTTTTAAAGACGCAGGGCTAAAATAACTTCCGCGCCAACCTTATATAAAAGGAGTGAAAAAATTATGAAACGATTATTCTATCCAGCAGTTTTTCAACCAGAAAATGAAGGTGGTTATTCCATCTTCTTTCCAGATGTACCGGGATGCAATACCGACTGTGATACCATGGATGAAGGTTATGAAATGGCCTTCGATGCTCTTGGCCTAATGCTCTCATACATGCTTGAACAAAAGGAAGAACTTCCAATGGCATCAAACCCCAATGATATTGAACTGGAAGGCAACCAATTTCTTGTAGTCATTGAGTTCAGCTTAGAGGCTTATCGAAAAAAGCATAATTCAAAAGCTGTGAAAAAAACCTTATCTATACCCGAATGGCTGAACGAAGAAGCTGTAGCCATGGGAATCAACTTTTCACAGGTTTTACAAGAAGCTCTTATTACCAAACTACAAGGCAGGCTGTGAGTTCTTAACAAAAAGCACCTGGATTTCTCCGGGTGCTCTTGTTGTAATGCTTTATAACTCTACTTTATTAACCTGTACTTTTATCATGGGCTTTAAAGTATCCACCAGTTTTGCACATCTACTTAAATTCGGAACTTCATCTCGCAATATAAATGTACGGAAAGCTCCTTGAGCATCTTCGTACGAAATAATTGCATAACACTTAACTTCCCGCTTAGTCTTTGTTTTAGGTGCCGCTCCGATAACCGCTCCACTAACACCAAATAATGCTGCACCCGCAATACCACCAGCCATACTACTTTTTAAGTATTGTTTCTCATCAATATCAAGCTGAAAATCTACATTGCGAACTTTGGCAATATTAAGCGTAAATTCATTACCTCCGCACACAATCACTAGACTGCTTGAATTTAATACTACAGTGCATTTACAATTTTCAGGTGCATTAAGTCCTCCAATATGGATAATACTATCATATCGACTTATTCCTTCTACTTTATCTTTCTGTTGCTGCTGTCGAACAACTTTTTTGGCTTTACTTGTTAATATCGCCATGTTAAAACAGAATACCACAAATGCAATTAATGCTCCCATCACCAAAGACAGGGCAATAATGGAGCCTATACTTTGGCCTGTTTTATTAATGCTGTTAAATGCGAATCCGATAATTAATGCTACTACTCCCCAAATGATAAAAAAAATCATACAACCGCCCTGTTTGTTTTTCATCCTTCTTTCCCCCATTTCCTTACTTTAAAAATATTATATCATTACCATATGACAAAATCTACCTCTTTCTTTTACTCTTAGTCTTCTGTGCCTCTTTCCTGTCATGCTCCAGCTTAGTTTCAACAGATGCAATCACGACAGCCTTTTCGTATCTATCCAGAGCCAGGAACTCATGTGGCCACTTATGCAGCTTATGGAGGCAATAGTAAGCAAGATTCGCTTCCATATCGCCCCCATCAATTAGTTTTTTACATCTTCAACCAGTTCTTCCATTGGCACATCGAATCCATTCACTTCCTGCACCCTCTCCAGATAATTAGCATATTCCCCCGCTGTCAACATAGCTTTCAAAAGCGTATCCGCCCCCATCACATGATAGGAGTCCTGGAGTTCTTTATCATTGAGATTCGGAAATACCGTACATTTAGATGCCAGTTTCCCCAGATACTGATTATAGTCTGTTTCCTGGGTATACTGTCCCTTTTTACCAACTACCGGCACCCTTTTAGTACACTCTCGTCTTAACGCCTCATCTTCGGTTGATGTGATGGACTGTATTTCCCATTCCATTGGCCTTCCTGCCTTATCCAGAAAGCGCCTTGATACCACATGCTTTACGTTTTCCGCCTTGACTGCATTCTGTGCTAAAAAACAGCTTAAATCTCCCATATTCTCTTATCCTCTCTTTCCTTATTGCATTACAAAAGGCCATCACATTTAAGGATGACCTTTTGTAAATTTTCTTTTATAGTTCCGTTCCTATACCATCGATACAAAGTCATGTATTTAATAGCATAAATTTCTGACAATTCTTTTAATGTACACACCATACTATTATATTCCACATAAATTGTATTTCTTTTATTTCCGTTCTGCGTTTTCATTGTAGCCCATCTGCAGTTTCCAGGCCAATAATCTCCATTTACATCTATTCTATCAATGGATAAGTCAGAACTATAACCGTTATTCATAGCCCAAAAATAAAAGGCTTCAAAATCATTTAACCATTCATTGCATACCTTAATTCCCCTTGCTCCATAGTATCTGAAATCGCTACAAGTTTTAAGATAACACCTTTCCACCATATGATGATAAATTCGATACAGCCTACTCTTTGACTTATTATGCGTCGTATTTCTATTCAGCATATATTCATGCTTATAGCAACCACAACTATTTACTCGGCCACTTCTTAAATCGGATGTACTTACTTCCACCATGTTTCCGCATTCACACTTGCACAGCCATATTTTGTGGCAGTATTGATCCCGATAGAGATACTCCTTTACATTTAATCGTCCATATTGCTGGTTTACCATATCGATAGGTTTATGCACTTATAACACAACCTTTCTCTTTGTTGATTAAAAAAAAATTATCTCATTCCCTGCAATTCTGTGAAGGTATTTGGCATCTCCCAGTCTTCGAAACTAAAATCCATGTCCTCGTCCAGATACTCCGCATCCGCATCGAACTTCGCCAAGATTCCGCCATCCACGTTACAGTCCTTCAGTATGATGGTCTGGCGGCCCACACTGGAAGTCGGGTCCTCATTGGTTATCTGGATGTCAAAATACACATCCTGCCCTGTCTCCTTGTATCTGTACAACAGTTCTCTGAAGACGCTGGTATTGTAGTGGAAGGTCGCGGAACCGCTCCCCTTCCATCCGGTTGTCTTATTCCCTTTGCCCGTCCTCCCCAGGATGGGGATTTCAGACTTTGTTTTCTCTATGCTGGCCTCCAGGTTAATGGTCTGCATAAAATTATAGCGGTTCCCTTCAATCGTAACAAAACACTCCGCCAGGGATGCGCTTACCGCATCCTTTGCATTCATTGACTGCATATATGTATCTCCTTTCTCAGCTAACCACTACTGTCATATATAATTGCGACATACAGTTAATCGGCGTCACCGGGCAATTCACCACAACAGACCGTTTGCTGTTCCCACGCTCTACCGTGATTTCTTTGGACTCCACATCCTCAATCGCCCGCAGCCTTGCCAGTTCTTTATTGTAGGTCACAATGTCATTCCAGAGGCTCACCCGGCCCGCATCATCATTTGGCATGATGCCCAGATACTTTGTATTGAACATGGATGCAATATCATTGCCAATCTGGTCCAGGACGCGCACAGTCTGATTATTCGAAAAATCTTCTTTCTTATCTTCTGTAAAGGTCACCAACGTGTTAATATCCATCAGGACTCGCACATCATCACCTACGCGATGGAACATGAATTTTCCTGAACGGACAGCCCTCGCAAGCTGTTCCTGCGTGTAATCCACATCCACCGTGAGTTCACCGTCGTATACGCGGTTCTCGTTGGTCTTGTTAACCGCACAGGCCGCCTGAACCCCGCAGGTCCAGTACACAAGCCCCTGCTCCTGCTCTGCTGCCTTGTTCTCCACGGATATGATTCCCTCATAGTCCGCATCAGCCATCCGGTACATCACTGTTTGGAACTTCACGCCGGCCTCGTCACGCATCCGCCTGGTATACTCCGTAAATACAGCCTTGACTGCATCATCCATGGATGGGCAGCACAATGTCTGGAACGTATGGGACTCCATCTTTGACAGGAACTGTGCATAGTCCTCTCCGTTCACCGCTTCCCCGTTCGTCCCACCAGTAAATGGGATTCCAGCCGTTGCTGCCAGAGTTGCATCCTTCTTGAACACAACATAAAGATTGTCCTTGAGCTCTGATGCCGCTGCCACGGTCTGACGGTCCACCTCCTTTTTATCGAGCATGGTTTTCACATCAAACTTCGTGCTGTCGTCCACATTGGCGCTGATGACCAGCATCAGGTCCTTGCCGCGTACACCACTGTATTTCGCCTGTCCATAATCACAAGCAGCCTTAACTCCTCCATTGAGCCGGTAAAAGATGCCCTTCGTCAGGTTCCTGAATAGCTCCCTGACCTGCCACATCTGCGGCGCATCTGCCGGATAGCCGAATATCTCCTGGCACCGCTCCTGGTAATCCTGGGCTGTCACAATGAAAGCCTCCTTTTCCGGCCCCCAGCCAAACTCCAGAGGGATTGCCGCCGTCCCGCGTTCTGAAAGTACCGCCACACTGCTGGCAGCACTCACAAAATTGATATAGGCCCCGGGAAGTATTTTATTCTGAGTCGTAAAGCTTCCACCTCCTAACATCTATTTCACCTTTCCTTTCATGAATTTATCTATTACTGCATCCACTTCTTTCAACGAATACTTCCTGCCATCTTCCAGCAGGGCACTCACCAGGTCCTTCTTTCCCTGGTAGCACTCCGCCTGCAGTAGTTCCTGTTTAAAAAATGTTGCTTCTCCCTGTTTTGTTTCTTTCAATTCCCAAACCTCCTTAACTGTGTGTTGGCCTCCAGCCCCTCCATTGATGCCTCCTGTGGCTCCGGTTTTATGACGAACATATTGTAACTGACAAAGAAGGTGAGTACACCATCCTCTGTCCTGTGACTGCGGCCGGTTCCCCGCAGCAGGCTGCCATCCTCTAATGTGATATACTCCAGCCCGTCCATGAGGATGTCCGCCGTACGGTTCATTTCCCGGGAGGGCTGGGGTGAATCGCCAGGAAGATACTGGATACACATAGCCGTCTCACGATAATATCTCTGACCAATCATCGGCTTTTCAGACGGTTCCAGAAACTGCACAAAAAAACAAGGCTCCTTAAGGCCCTGTTCTACCGCATCTGTGTAAATTTCATAACCATCGCCAAACAGTTCATTCAGCCGACTGGTAACAGCATCCATGATATCATTAAGCATCGAACACCTCCCTAAGTTTTGCTTCCAGCTTTTTCTCTATCAGCTTTGGCGCCAAGTCATTGATTTCTTTTTCCGATATGGTAAGCATGAATTTTCCCGGGACCCAGGACTTTTTTGCACTAACGCCTAAGGCTGGGATATAACGCCCTGGTGTCTGCCGATGGCCGTACTCTACATAAGAGGCGTATTCAGTCGGGTTGATTATCTCAATCTGGTAGTTATCTCCCATCTTCTGGATATCACCCGCCGTCCAACCGCGCCTTAATGTCCCTCCCTGGTACCCAGCCCAGTATTTCTGCTTTATAGCGCCATTCCTTGACAGGAAGGTCCTTATCTTACCATCGGCCCCCTTTACCTTTACTGACTTCGGTCCATCCAGCTTAGGGGCCTTACCTACCGGTGTCCTTTGCTTAACTTTCCTCAGCAGGCGAGATGCCAGTTCCTGGATGCAATCCCGGTTGAAGGCTTCCCGCTCCTGCTCCAGACGTTCTATCTGCTTTTGCAGCTTCTTTATTTCCCGAAAATCAAAACTTCCTCCCTTCGCCATTATGCATACTCCTTCCATATCTCCAGAAGAATCTCTTGGTGAGAGGAATATACCGCGGCCTTACCACTCTGGGCATAACTCTCGTTCCGGCCCTGCTGGGTGACCTCAATCCGGCTGCCCGGGGGAACCACAAGCTCCGGAGCCAGAAACAGCTTGATGGTCTGCGCCACAGCTGTAACCGTATCACTGCCAGTCGCCGGCGCCGTACTGGAGTAAGACAGATGGCAGGCTATACCATCCTGTACAAGGGTCTCCTCCTGCCTCGTCACCTTCGTCACAGGGTCCTTTACGGACTGCGTACCATAAATCCTGCATGTCCCATCATAAGTGTCCTCTATGGCCTTCCTGTGCATCCTCCGGGCCCGTTTGATTGCATCGTTTATCATTCTACCACCCCAGCTTCCTGTACCGGTTAAGCTGCCCCTGGTAATCCCTCAACACGCCGCCAGACAGTGCATCTGCCGCACTGATGAAACTGGTAGAAGTATCTCCTTCAGATATGGATACCACCGTGACCGGAGCATCTGCGTCACCGGGGCGGCCATAGCGGTACAGATCCATAGCCATCCGATAGGATGTATTAACAAGGCCTCCAGGTACTGCATCCAGGTTGCAGTAATTCCGGATTGTTTCTTCCACATCATCCATCACAAACTGCAGGGGAATGTCCTGGGACATGTCGTCCCCTGGTATTCCCAGCAGTCCCTTTAGTTTGTTAAGTTCCATAGCATCATCCCCTGGAGATAATCCGCGCAATCGGGATAGCCTTATGGTCAATCGCTTTAAGCCCGGCCCCAGTACCGCCATTGTTCACCAGTGTCCAGTTTTCTCCATTCGCCAGTTCTTCATTGGTCGGAGAAAGGGAAGCCTGGCGTTTCTTCGTGTAGGAGATTCCATATGGAGCATAACAGGCGCGGTCCCTGGTGTACAGAGTGGTCTCGCCTCCGTTGGTCTTCGGGTCTCGCTGCATCTCATTGGGAACCTCGGCACCGATTTTCTCAAAGTCAATAGCACCGTCTCCCAGAACATAGGTGGTGAACTTATCGTAGGCAGGAGCTGCCGGTATATATCCCTCCTGTCCTTCGGTCCCGCTCGCCTCCACTGCGTCCACATGCTCCACCGGCATGGAGTCATCCACAATCACAGCCCGGCCATTCCATGTCCCGATGGACAGGTCACGCTGGATTCCGTCCGCATCCGTATACTTCATATAGGACAGCAGCTTCATGTTCTCCAGATGTGTTGCCGTGGTGGAGTGCATGATGGCAATGGTGAATTTGGACTTGTTGTCCCCAGATGCCTTCTGGATTGCCGTATTCAGCGTAGTCGGCCCCACGCAGCTTAATTGGTTTCCCTCCTTGTCCTCACCGGTTACCGCAGTAATATCATAGGTGTGTCCGTTAACGAATTCCAGATTTTTGGCTCCGGTCATGGCGAAGATACCTTTCAGTACCGCCAGCAGCACATCCTGGTATACATCATCCCACCAGCCGGATACCTGCTGGGCCACGTTGTCCATAAAGTCCACTCCTCCAGTGATATCCGCAGAGAAGTCATCCTCGGTCCAGGCCTTGGAACGGCCCCATACCACTACACTGCGCTCAAACGTGGTTGTCCTTTCAGCGGTGATATCCGTCTTTCCATCATAGTTAAGGGCGTTGCCTTCCAGCAGGCCTTTCATGGGCAGGGTCGCGTAGGAGGTGCCTGTCTGGGAGCTGAATGCCTGCCGGATCTGTTCATTCCCCTTAATTGCCCTTGACTTAATCAGTTCATTCTTCTTTGTCTTCGGAATCCGGTCCACGTACTTTCCAAATGCCTCCGGATTAAATGTTTTCTCGTTAAATTTTGCCATGTCTTACATCATCCTTTCTTTGTCTTATTCAATGGTTGCGCCTGGGTTAGCCTCCAGGTATTTGCACATCTCGCTGTAGGTCATTTCAGACGGCTTCTTATCTGCCGGCGGCGTTCCTTTGCTTTCTGCCGGCTTCCCGCCTTTAATCTGCTGGCCCGGGCCCTTATCTTCCTTGAACAGGAATGCCTTGTCTTTCTTGATGGCCTTCAGCTGCTCATCCAGGCCGGATACTTTTCCGCCATCTGACAGCATCAGCTTACCCTTATCAAACAGGCCGGCCACCAAGTCCGCATCATGGGCGCTGTCTCCCAAAGCCAGCTTGATGGCAGTAGACAGCTTCAGCTCTTTCATGTCTGCATCGTACTTCTCTTTTGCGGTCTTGTTCTCTGCCTGTAGGGTTTCAATCTGTTTCTGGAGCTCCTCGCTGCTGCCACTAGCCTTCTTCAGTTCCTCCAGCTGCTTATCCCTGGCCTTGATATCCTTTTCCAGGCCGGCTTTGGCCGTATTGGCTGCTTCCAGGTCCGCTTTAGGGACATATCCCTCCAGCTCCTTCTTTGATTCCTGCTCCGCCCTGGCCGCCAGCTCTTCGCTGATACCCAGAGCTACAAAATCTTCTTTTTTCATAGTCTCTTCCTTTCTTTTGGCGTAAAAATAACACCCGGGATAGTCCCGCGTGTTTAACTCTACTCTGCTTTTTTCTTAAATCTGAATTTCTCTGCGCTGCCCCTCGCCCGGAGAAGTATTCCTTCAGGGCCTAAAAACGTCACCACCAGGATATCCTGGCATTCTCCAATTCCCTTGTCCCCTAATCGCAAGACCTCACACACATCAATATCCACAACATCTTCAATCAGTTCGCCATTGAAATAGATATGGTAGTCCTCTTTGCTTATATACATAACACTCCTTCCCGTTGCGATATCGCAACAAATAAAATACCACCGGCCATTGCTGGTTGGTGGTATCAATCCTCCATACTTTCATATCCGCTTGTTATCATGGCAAGCATTTCCGTATACTGCATCAGCTTCTGTTTTTCAGATTCCGGATTATCCGATTTTAGAAAGGCAGATACCTTTGTTTTGAGATCGAACCATCCTTCCTTGTTTTTTGGCTGGTTGTAACATAGGCAATAAAACAGTCGGTCACCTTCCGAATTACTATGCTTTAACTCTTCCCTTATTTTCTTCTGGTTCTTAATCTCCCCTAATAACAATTGAAGCTTATCATCCAACATCCCCACCCCCCAGCTTGCCAACATAATCCATGATTGCCGCAGCCTCATCAACGGATACCTTCTCATTATGGATTATACTCCCATTCCCCTTATCCTGCAACCAGCTGAACCGTTCTGTCATCGGGTGCTTGAAAAGTTCCTTCGCAAATTCCATATCGGACTCATATAGGCCTAATCCATTGTTCAGGTTCCGTAGGATTTCAACCGTGTCCGTATAGCCAGGAATATGGGCTATTCCCATCTTTTCCGCAATCTCCTGGGTCAATAGTTCCACACTTGCTTCCTCTATACCCTGATGTGCGATATAATCCGCCGGGCTATGGTAACTGGCAGAGCAGGAATGCAGTAACTCATGGAGCATTATCCCATCCGGCACATCATCCCTTACGATGATGTCACAGTTCCACTCTTTTATGCCCGAACAGCATTCCTGTTCACATCGTTCATTATCTGCCTTGACTTTCCCACTCCATCTGCTTTTCCGTGGAGAGTATTTTTCTACCTCCGTCCTCAGTGATATGCACCGCTTTTCCATCTGTCCAGAAGTCCTCTTCATCTCGAATGCCCCTGCTTTCTCAGACTTGGGGACATACCGCTTTTCCCACTCTCTATATTTCATGTCTGCCGGCACGTAATATGTCTTCCCATCCCCATCCCTGGCAGCCCGTCCCTCGTCGGCCGTGAACTCATCATCAAAATACGGCACCGTAGTGGACCTGCAATTGGGGTGGAAAGGCGGTGCTGTAACGCCCACCTTGTAATCCTTCATGTCAAAGACCTGCCCATCCATATCCCGGCAGATATCCGACGTATGGCCGTCCAATGTTGCCAAAATCTCATATTTCTCCATCCCCAGCTCCTTTAGGCAGTCTTTCTGGGCCGTGGATGAGATGGCCGCGGATTCCGTCATAATCAGGCGCCCGGCCTGGCTCCGGCTGACTTCCATGGTCTTTGACAGACTGTCTATCGCTTTCTGCGGTGAGGCCCCGCGGATGATGTTCTGGGTCAGCTCCGTGTGCAGGTTCCGGACCAGCTTGTCCTTATTGATCCATATTCGGTCTGAAAAGTCAGCTCCATCCTGCGCCCAGGGCCGCTTGATAATGGTATCCACCCTTTTTGTATCCAGCTGGGCGATATTCGTCCCAATACCGGTACCCCTCGCCATCTCAAAGGCTGTGTGGCGGTATTGTTCCCCGTAGGCCTTATGCAGGTAATCCGTCATACCTCCCTCAAACTCCGTTGATAACAGCTCCGCATGCTGCTGCATCTGGAGCTTCATTGCTTCCAGGTGGGATATATGGTGGCGGGCGGATGCGTTTTCCAGTTCCTTCATCCAGCGCTGGTCAACCGCACTTTCCTCACCGGCCTTTATGTATTCCTCAACGGTCCATTTAAATTCTTCCAGTTCATTCTTCTTAAGCAGCCTCTTGGCGCCGGCATAGCTGATATCATTATTATCAGCCAGACGCTGGTACCACCGGCCAATGTCCATCTGGATACTGTTGGTGGCTCTTGTGTACTGTCGCTGGACATCCTTGTAATAGGCTGCGCTCCGCTGGTACTGGCTGTCCTCCAGAGCAGCCATGCGCCGCTGCCAATAGTCTCTATTCTGTTTTCTGTCCTTCGCCATCTATATCACCGTCTTCCGGCGCCTCCTGTCCAAATGCCTGCTGGTATGGGTCCATCCGCTGCATCTTCTTTTCTTCCTCTTCCTCCATCATCTGCATGGCTTCGTCCGCATCATCCACCCACGGGTGTTTTTGCAGAATCAGCTTTAAGGGGAGCAGCCCTACAGACTTGGCGCAGTTATCAATCAGCTCCGTTTCATTGACCAGGATATTACGATTGAACGTGATATCAACCTCTTCCTGTTCAAAGTCACCCTGTCCGGTATTGGCCAGATGCTGGTCTACAAACCACAGCAGGTCCTCAAAGGCTGCCTGATACTCCGTCTCCATATCCTGGGCATCCAGCTCAATGTCCTGGTAGATGGTCTGTATGTGCATCTGATTGGCGTCCCCGGTCAGCCTGGCATCCTTGGCGTCATAGGTTTTGCAGTTCTCAATCAGGGCTGTCTTAAATATCTCCAGAATGGCACTGTAATTCTCTGCATTGACCTCCACCGTCAGAGCACGCACATCACCTCCGGCGCCGCTTCCGTCATTGCGTACCTTCACTGCCCCATACTGGCTTAGATTCTTCCTAAACTCACCCAGGTTAGTCCCATCATAATTGACAATAATCAGAATCGTGTTCCGTGCATCCTCGCACATGTTATTCTCAAACGTGCTGACCATCAGGTTAATGCCGTCCTGCAGGCTCTTGCAGCATTTAATCAGCGGGAGCTCATGGGCATTTCGTTTGAATGGTATAAGCGGCACTCTCTCCCAGTTATACGGCACCTCCTTGTGCCGGCCGTCCGGATCGTGCTGTTCCACCAGGTAATGAGCGCCGGAGGGATGCATTACATCCGGAATCAGGTGGCTGCCATCCAGCTGGTAACGGTCAATACCGCTGCGGGAATACAGCTCGAAAAATTCATAGGTCTTTTCTGTATCGCCTTCGTATCCATCAATCTGATATAGCCTGCCAAAGCAGTCCAGCTCTGTATGCTCCTCGTCTGCCCAAAAAGGAATAATCTCGTAATTGTTGAACCGCTTAAACAGCAGCTGGCCCTGCTCATTATAGTAAGGGTACAAATACCCAATCCCTCCATTGATGGAATCCCCAGCCACGCGCTTCAAGGAACGCATGAACTTCTTGTCCAGAGTGTATTTCAATGCTTTCGCATACTGGTCATTATCCGCAGTAAGCGAAAAGGGCTTTGAAAGCAGGTAGTTCTTTTTCTGGTCAACGGCCTTCTGGTACTGATTATCTACAATCCGGTTGTCCGGAAGGTTCTTCACCGGCTCCAGCTCCCCATTCTCATTGATGACCGTCCTGGGGGTATGGAGGATATCGTGGTCGCCCTGGTAATACCGTTCGGCCAGAATCATAGTGCGACGGACCGGTGACTGTTTCCACTTCTGTATTTCCTTCTCCAGGAACCGGATGTCTGTCATTCTGGTCCTGGCGCCAGCGTTTACTATGGCATTGATACGCCTGGTCTCACTGCCGTAATCTATCATAGTCCTCACCTTCTTTCTCAATCAAAACTGAATGCGCTGCCGACGCCGATTTTTTCCGCAATGCCTGTGGTCGCATCCGGTGCATCATCATGCCCGTTCCGCCCTTCACGCTGATACTTAATCATTGCGCTGTGGTACTCCGGCCAGCGGTTCTTCCAATCCTCTGGAAAATACACATGCTGCATTACCCAGGCTGAATTGGAATAGATCCGGGCCTGCTTATTCTTCGTCTGGCTGAACCACCGTATCACTGTATGGTTGCTTCCCAGAACTTCCTGCAGGATCCGTTCCACACTCCGGGCAAAGCTGCGGCCGCCGTTATTGGATTCAATGTCTGATACATTAACCAGCCCTTCCAGCAGCATCCTGGCCGTGGCCGGCTCCGTGACCTCCATGGGCTCTTTCGTATACAGCACATCCAGCACATAAGCCTCATTGGCAAAGGTAACGCCGTAGTTGATGCTGCACAGGCAATCCTCTCCGGTGTCGGCCGTATCCGTGTAGTTCCGGATCTCCTTAAACTGCGGCAGCTCCCCGGAGTAGGTCTTAAAGCTGGTGTACAGCCTGCCCTTTAAGTCAATAGGCTCTTGCTGGTAGTTGGCAGACGCAATGTCGGCGCCCATGGCCTTAATCTTGGCTTCGTAGGACTTCCTGGACAGGACTTCCGAACAGAGCATTGCCCCATCATCCTGCAGAGCCTTCATGGAGATATGCCGCATCCTAGCCCCAGCCTCCTTGAAATGTTCCAGCGCCCGGCCTGCCAGGTCATCACTGGCCCAGCGGGTCATGATAATGATAATCTTCCCGCCCTCTTCCAGACGGGACAGCATTGTGTCCGTGAACCAGGTCCAGTGCTTCTCTTTGGTCAGCTCGTTGTTGGCCTCCTCGGCGTTTTTGATGAGGTCATCAATGATAAGCAGAGACGCGCCGAAACCTGTTGCTGTACCGGTCGGGGACGTGGCCAGGTAGTTGTTGTATCCGCCCTCCAGGCTCCAGAGATTCATGGCGCCGTCACCGCGCTTGATGGATACCCCCGGGAAGATATCGGAGAATACAATCCGGTTCTCATCTGCTTTCTCCTCCTGGATGTCGTTTCGGACATTCTTTGAGAACATGGTTGAGAGTGTCTCATTGTAGGAACCGGTCATGATTTTCTGTGTCCGGTCATTGCCTAGCACCCATTCAACCAGGAGGCCTGCCGTCCGGCTCTTGCCATGCCTGGGCGGTTCGTTGACCACCATAACCTCATCCTCAGACTGAATGAAGTCCTGGAACTCATTACAGAGGTCAACCAGGTACTGCCTGTCTTCTTTGTAGAAGTCAGGAGCTTTTAAATGGCAATAAAAAAAGAACTCGCGTCTTGCAAGCTCTATCTTCGCCCCTCTGATTATGGTCTCTCTATCCACCATGTATCAGCTTCTTCAATTCTTCGGTTGTCAGGTCAGCGTAAGGATTATTAATACCAACCTGGCCGGATAGCTCCACCTTGTCTTTGAACATCCCCATATGGCGCCCCAGGAGCTCCAGGGCTCTTAACCTGTCATAGGTTTCCACATTTATTCCAAACTTTGTTTCCTTGATTGCGGAGATAGCCGCCCGTTTTTCTTCTGGCAGTTCCGCTGTCGGGATTATCCTGACCACATCCCTTGTCCGCACCTGGCCAGTATCGGGATCCACCACATAAGAGTTATTACGGATGACCGGCTCTCGCACAACCTGTGCAAAATCGGTTCCGTTTACGCTGGCAATCTTGCGCAGTTCCTCCAATACCCAGTCCTGCGTAATCTCAGTACGCTTCTCCCGTTCTTTCATGCGCTCTTGTATATATTCCGCAACCTTAGCATTTCTTAGCATCCTGCTTCCGTTAACTGCTGCCGTATCATCCTTTTTGCAGCTCGGATACGCCACCTTGTAAGCCCTGGTGGCATTAAGGTCAATTAGGTATTCATCTGCAAATATTTTCTGTTTTGGCGTTAATGCCATGGGCTCACCTTCTTTCATGCCATAAGGAAAGCGCCCAGATATCTGAGCGCCTGAAATGAGGTCTTTCTATTGCATTGATGATTCTGCCATCCTGCTTAAAGCTTCCTGTAGCACGGTAGAACAGCTAATATTGTTTTCTTCCACATAGGTGTTGAGCCATGCCGGGATGGTAAGCGTCTTCTTTACAGCTTTGCTTCCATACTTGGCAGCATACGAATCCATGTCCAATGCAACCATATTTACGAACTGACCAGGCTCCGTATTGATTACTTTAAAGTCAGATGCCTTTGGCGCCTTTTTTCCATCCTCAAGCTCTGACAACACCCATCCACTTGCAGCATCCTCTGCCATAAAAATAGCCTCCGCCATGTCGTCTCCGCCCGTCACACAGCCAGGGAGGTCTGGAAATTCCACAACATAACCGCCAGTTCCGTCTTCATAGGGTGTAAATATAGCTGGATAAACTAATTTCATTCATTCACCTCCTTTTAATGCAGGCATTTGGGGCTTTATAGCCCCGCCTGCTTGAGTATTGATTTTACAACCGTTAAGTTTATGTCTTTCCCTTTATGTTCTGGTATTGTAACCTTTCCCGGTTTTGTTGGATGCTTGTATTGGTGATGAGAACCAACTTGTTTTACTTCGTACCATCCATCTTGTAAAACCAATCTCTCTACTTCTCTAAACCTCATCTCCTCCCTCCTTCTGATTATATTATAGCACGTATAGCACGTATTGTCAATGGTTTTTTATACATATTATACGTATTTAAAAACAGTAAGGAAAGATATCCTGTGTACCCTAAGTTTCAATCACCGGAAAACAAACATAGGAAAAGAGCCGCCCAGAGGTGGCTCTTTTAGTAATACTTTATCTTATTTTCAAACGACTCTCTTGTATTCTAGCTTTTGTACAATATTTCTCACATAATAATCTAAGTAACTCTTTATCACCTGATGACATTTTAGGACCAGTTAATATTTCCACATCACTCAAGCTTTCATTAGTAAGCTTTAAATCCACATGGTCAATCGCTGGTTCAGCCCCCTTTTCCATTCTTTCAAGAGCCCTTTCAGGGTCTACTCCAAGTTCTTTGACGCCTGCATCAAAATAAACAAGTCTATAACGCCACTCAGACTGAAATCCCCATTCTTTTCGTTTATATTTTCCAACCTCGTTTAACTCCATCGTAAAATTTGTACCATTTATCTTCTGAATCGATGGATATATTTTCCCCTCATCATCTGTATATTCAACTGGTAAAAAAAACAAATTGAAAGCTAATGGAAGTATAGCATATCTATCATTTTCTGCAAGTTCTTTTGGAAAATATTTAGGTTTCAAATCGCTAATAGCTTGACTTTCCGGACTATAATCCCACTCATATGTTTCAAATGGAAATGCCTTAAGCCGCAATCGAATACCCGACATATCTCTTGTATACATATTCCAAAACGGAATGCTCTCTCTTGAATCGCTTGTCCAAGAACTTACAAATACATACTTCGCAAAGTTTTTAAAATCTCTTATTTCTGCTTCATCCATATCATCCATTTTTGTTAATGGATTAAATCTAATCATTCCACTTTTTAAAATAGAACTTAAAGAACTTAGATTTGTATAATGGTATAAATACTTTGGAAAATCCATGGGTTTCTCCTCCCCGCTTTTTCTTTCATCATACATCAAAAACCGACAAAAGAAAAGCCCCCGCCGCGCTGGCAAGGACTAATCCAAAGGAGAAAATCAGGGCACTGTAATATCTGTCCGAATAGCGGGGGCAGGATTTGAACCTGCGGCCTCCGGGTTATGGGCCCGGCGAGCTGCCAGACTGCTCTACCCCGCATTAGGCCCGGATGGGGGAACCGGACGAAATCTATTTATGGGGAGGAGGAAGTGGCTCTTTACACCACTTCCAGTCTACACTATAACACATCAAAAACGGACATTGTGGACAAAGCGGACAAACTTTATTTTTCTTCTAAGAAACGCTCGAATTCCTTCCTCACGCTGTCCGCTGTAGCTTTTCTTCCTAATTTAGCCGCCACTTCTCCCCACGAAAATTTCTGAAATATTGCATACCGAATAATACGCTGCATCCTCTGAGGAATTACATTCATCCAAGTCTCCACCTGCACCTTGATTCTTTCCGCATCCGCTTTTCGCTCCTCTAACAGACACTCGTAGGCCTCCAGTTCCCCTGGTTCGCTCACAACTGAGTAGGCCATCCCCTGAATCTTAAAGCTCTGGGCCGTATAAGGAAACTCCTTCATGGACCCGTGCACCCGGTCCTGCAAAATAGTCTTACGCTGCCGCTTAATCCTCCGTATATCCTCTTCAGTTTCCTTTATCAGCTCGCAGGCATCTATGTATTGGCTCAAAATATTCTTGTCCATCGGCATCACCTCCTCCCGCGTCCAGATACGGACACGCCCAGCACCCGTACCGTATCCTGCCCTTGTTGTTGCGCTGGCCATCACACCCGTGACGCCCGTTGTCTATGTAGCACTGTCTCATATTACCGTATCACTCCCTTCGGCGGCTGGCGCAGCTCCGGAACCGGACACAGGCTGGTGTACATATAAGGCGGCGCCGTCCGGATGTGCTCTTTGATAGCCTCGTCTGCCTGGGCTGCCAGGGCCTTGCTGCGGTCGATGCGGCTGACCTTGGACTGCTTACTGCCTCTATTTTTCATAGACACCACTGTTCCATTGCGTCCGTTACCACCTTTAGGACCTGTACTGCAAAGGTTAATCCTATATAAAATCCCACCCCTACGATGACGCCAAAGCTGTACCATTCCAGTACTTTTTTAATACACTCCTTGCACATCTTCTGTTTCTCCTTTCGTATCGCAAATATCAGTTTACACGAGTATTCCAAGCTGTGAGTGCTCCGTCCTGAGATGGCCACATCATCCCTGTAGATGCTGCATAGCACTCCTCATTCGTACATTGTACCGCCCAACCATCAAAGGGCGCATATGCAAGTGGTTGTCGTTCTAAGGTTGCTTCACTCCCACAAAAGGGACATTTTTTTATCATATCTTTTATCTGCATCAGATACCTTCTTTCTTTGTCAAATGTTAATCTACAGCATTCTCAACTGCATCAACTATTTCAGCCACTTTGTATTCATCCGCCGCAAACACTCCGTCGCAGCAATAATCTGTTATAGGACATTCGCGGCAGTCATAATAATTTCTGTCGCAAATTTCTTTCGCCATTCTGAAAAATTCTTTTACATCCATATTTCATTCCTCATAACCTTCGTTAAATGCTAATTTAACGGAATAACCGGGCAACAGCTTCTCGCCCCGATATACGCTTTCCTACCACCGTGAGTCCATCCACGGTATATCCACCGCTGTATCCTTCCAGCATGACGCACTCTGTCCCGCAAATATCAAAAGGCTGGCTTCTAACTGTAAAAACCTTCCCCTGGTTCTTTTCAGCCACAACATATTTATCATTCATAATTACAGAATCTCCTATATTCATATCTATCTCACCTTCCTCCAGTTCTCCCGGAAATCCTCAATTTGCCGTTTTTGTTTCTTGTATTCTACAACTGCATCATCATATAGTTTCTTACT